>Ga0310121_10000671_pt1 | contig 36727 bp, 32 predicted proteins | sample CB27_Tmax_986_MG_FD_203504 | JGI IMG/M metagenome (GOLD analysis project Ga0310121, IMG submission 203504) | Marine microbial communities from Western Arctic Ocean, Canada - CB27_Tmax_986 | ecosystem: Environmental > Aquatic > Marine > Oceanic | place: Canada: Western Arctic Ocean | collected...
AGAGTTATGAATATTCCCCAGAAGGGAAGAGGAGTAGCTATACGAACTGGATGGGAAAACTCAAACGCAGAGATCTGTGCGTATATGGATGCTGATCTTTCAGCAGACTTGAAACATCTCACTGAAATTATTGAGCCAATTATCAAAAATGAAGCACAGATTTGTTGTGGTTCAAGAAAGATGCAAGACTCTAGTGTAAAAACTACCCTCATGAGAGGCATACTATCATGGCTCTATAATTTAACCCTAAGAACAACATTAGGATTAAAAATTGCTGATTCACAATGTGGTTTTAAATCAATTAGGACAGATACTGCGAAGAAAATAATTCCGTTAGTAGAAAGCAATGGTTGGTTTTTTGATTCTGAATTATTAGTAATTGCACAAAAGAACGGTTTTAAAATTAAAGCAGTACCTATCAAATGGATTGATGATGTTCAAACTACAGTGATAGTTCCAAAAATAGTAACAGAATTTCTAAACGGTATTAAGAGAATGCGGAAAAATGGAATTCCAGAAATTCCAGATTGAAAATTATATTATTTTAGATTTTTAATGAGTTCATTAATTTGATTTGCAGCATCAACACATGTTGGAATTTTTCCAGAAAAAACTGTGATAATTTTATCATTAATTTTTTCAATTATAGTTGGCCGCTCATCAGATGAATCTACATTAGGCAAAACTGTCTTTATTGTAAATGATGAACCGACATACTTTGCTTTAGACACACTTGGAAAAAAATTAGATGCAGATTTCAAAAATAATTCTTTGTTTGTTATGGTTGGATTTTTTATGATTCCTTTATCTAACAATGATAAAAATTTTGAATCAAATTTAGGCATCTTACCAACATATCGCTCATGAACTGTATTTACCACATCTCCTATGACAAAAATACCTTTTCCGCCAACTGGGTCTATTGACATAAACGGTCCATCCATTACTATTACACTTTTATTTTTAAACTCATCAGGTAATTGGAAAAAAACTTTTTCACAGATCTCAAATTGAAAATCTCGCTGTTTTTCGGGAAATTTAGTTAATAGCGAATTAATATTTGCATATGTGCAAATTATTACAAAGTCAAATTTGTCAAAAATTTCATCACTGGCTTGATTATTTAGATTTACCATAACTCCTAGATTTTTCAGTTTGAACCAACAATTTTTTTTTAATTTCTCATAATCATAAAGATTCTCTCTTACTTTAAGACAAAGCTGAATTGAATTTTCATCCACTAACTCCAAATTGGTTTTTTCGAATTCAAGAGAATTACGGTTACAAAAATCAATATATTCATCAGCATTAACCAAACTATCATTTTTAGAAACACAGTAAAAATTTTCAGTTGTTTTCATCACTGCATCAGAAAATTCATTAATGAAACTTGATTCAGATTTCAATACTTCCTGTACTGTTTTATCACTTCGTGGATAATGATACCCACGATGTATTCTACATTGGTGTGTATCTGATGCAGACTTTAGAATATCATTATTTTTTTCAAAAACAGTAACTTGGTTTTCAGGTGCTAGTTTAATGGCACATGTTATGCCAAAAATCCCACCACCGATAATCGCAATTTTCATCGTTCACATTCACAAATTTTGAATAATAGAAACCGCTTGAATAGATTTTTTAGTATTGCTATAATTTTTCTTTTTTAAAGTCATATTTTTTAGAAATTTTTTGCATTCTATTTGTAATGGAAAAAGCCTAGAAGAAAAATATTCCTTAAAAATTTCATCTTTTTTTGAAAATTTTAACAAAACATCATCTTCCCATTTATACAAATTTTTGTCTGATTTTATAATTATTTCTCTTTGTTTGTGGTATGATACACGATTAAGTTCAATTACACAATTAACTTTTTTTTGAAATTTTACATGTAATGATAATATGTCACAATTAGTAACATAACCAATCTTACTTTTTACAATCAGTTTTTTTGGCTGATTAAAGAATTCTTTCAAAATTATTATATAATGAGAAAGAAGATCTAAAGATAGTTTTTCTTTAAATGGTCCAAACCTATGCCATCCAAGATATATAGAATTTATTTTCTCTTTTTTCATTAATTTCTTTAATTTAATTAATACAGGGTGATAGAGAAATATATGACCAACAAAAATTTCAAGATTGTTTTTTCTTGCTATTTCCAGTAAAGTTTGGCCTTGTTTTTTATTAGTTGAGATTGGTTTTTCAATAAAAACATGTTTTTTTGATTTTAATGATTTTAAAGCATATTCAAAATGGGTACCAATTGGTGAGGCAATAACAATACCATCAATGGTTGAATCATCCAAAATATCTTGAAAATTTTTACAAAAATTTACTTTTGGGTAATTTCTATGAAGCCAATTTATGTTTGAGGGATTTCCTTGTGAATAACAAAATTTAACGTTAGCAATCTTTGAAAATTCAGAAACAAGTTTTTTCCCCCAATATCCTATGCCCACAATTGCAAGATTTTTCATAGAAAATTATGTTTAAATGGAATTTATAAACTAAAAACTAGACTTTTTGGTTTTATTCATATAGGTAGTAATAATCACGGTATCGCGTTGTCTAAGAAATTTTTTTTACTATTTGGGATTTTAATTTTTTATATTATTTTTATAGCATATTATGACTTTCAAGAATTTTCAATTAGCATATCTCAGTTTGAATTTTCTTATTTGCCAATTATTCTAGCGTTTGTTTTCTTGGGAATAATAATTAGAGGTATAAGACAACAGCTATTGTATAAACAAATTGAGGTTTCTATATCATTTAAAACTGGAATTTTATTATATATTTCAGGATTAAGCATGAATGTCACTCCTGGTGGTGCGGGGGAATTAATCAAGTCATATTATCTAAAAAAGAATTTTGGCTATCCGCTGGCAAAAACTTTTCCAGTGGTAATAATGGAAAGACTACTGGATCTTACAGCAATTGCTGGAGTATTATTAATTGTTGGATTAGTACTTGGTAATAATAGCATTATCTTATTGATGCCGCTTGCGCTTTTTATCGTATCACTAATTTTTGCATCAGGTAAAAAGAAAAAACTTTTTGATTTCCTATTATCTATTATAGAAAAAATTCCTATTTTGAAAAAACAAGCTGCAAGTTTTTCAGAATCTTATCAAGTGTTTGGCGAACTTACATCATCTAAAATTATGACAAAGACACTAGGTCTTTCTTTTTTTGTTTGGATGACGGATGCAATAATGGTATATTTTATTTTTATAGGTTTTAATTTGAATTTTGATATTATTTTTTCAACATTTTCAATGTATAGTTCTTTATTGTTAGGGGTATTAACTATGATACCTGCAGGTGTTGGTGTAACTGAGGTTAGTTTCGTGGAAATCTTGAAGAGTGAAGGAGTAGATACAGCAACATCTACGTCACTAGTAATATTATTTAGGCTAGTAACAATTTGGTTTTTGACGGGATTAGGTTTTTGTGCAACAAGATATTTTTTAAAAAATAATTAAGGTCCAAAATCAAGATTATTCCTATATGTTCCCTGTAATGTCTTAAACATGTAGTAATCTTTGGGTTGCTCCAGAAGAAAATAAACAATCTGGATCATATTTTGTTTTCATTTCAAGAACTTTTTTATAATTAGGATACATACTGTGAAAATCATCCTTTGTGAAATAGGGGTGCTTTGCAAGATAGGTTTTGCCATTATGAGTTAATACAACATTAATTAGTTCCTTACAATATTCATCCCTTTGCTTTGATGTTATACCGTTTAGAGAAAAATTCCAGGCAATGGATAGTCCATCGTTCGCAAATGATAGATATGTTGAATCAGATTTATGCCTTTTAATTCCACAAATAAATGGATATAGTTTGTAACGTTGGCCGAGCAACATAAGTTCCTTAAATGCTTGTATAGCAATATCTTTAGGAAATATCGTTTGAATCTCAAAAAATCCTGATGGAGTAAATAACAAATTAAAATTTGGTTTTGCAGAATGAGGATACTGAAATTTAGGAAATGGAACTATATTGTTATTATATGATGAGGGTGTTTTACGATACTTTATGTTGCAGAACAAATGATTTGTGTTGTTATTCCAAAATAATTTACATAAAGACCAAAAATTTTTTGGTTTTAACATATACACACTTGGTTTTTTTACAAGAAATTCTTTGAATTCTTCATTGGAACAGTTTTTTTTGTCAACAAATCTACATGAATCTGCTGTGCCTTGACCCATATTTTTCCCAGTAATAAATGGATTAAGTAATGCATGTGCATATTCAGATCCATTTTCTTCAAGAGAATAAAAAAAATCAATTAGCATATCAAAATTAGAAATTCTTTGTAGTTTGTGTTCAACCATATAGGAAGGAGTTGGTTTTAACTTTAGTTTAATTTCTGTAATTAATCCCAAAAATCCTAATCCACCAACAATCGAATTAAACAGTTCTGTATCATCACTTTTTCTTATTTCTTTTATTGTACCATTTGCAAACATGATTTTAAACGAGATAATATTTTGACTAAAATTTCCATTCTTCCATGTATCTTTTCCATGTGTGTTTGTTGACAACATACCGCCAACTACATCATTGATAGAACCAGACAAACCAACTAAAATCCAATTATGCGGCATTATAACACCTAACAAATCACCTATGCGAAGACCTGGTTCAACTGTAATTATCCCATTTTCTTGATCAAATGATTTTATTGAATTCAGATGTTTTGTATCTATAACTAATTGGTTATTAAAAAATACATCACCATAGCTATTTCCCCCTCCTTGAATTGCAATTTTAAATTTTTTTTGTTGAGCAAAATCAAGGGATTCTTCTAAATCTTTTAGATTTTTTGGTTCTGCAACAAAAGCTTTTGCAGATTTGAAAAGGCCAAATCCTGTAATGATTTTTTGTTTTGGGGGTTCCATATTCTAAATTATAAATTTCCAAAATTTACAAATTTTGAAACCTGATTTGAAGCAAATTTTAAGACAATTTGCCAGAATCCTTCCTGCAATGTTTTTTCTAGACTATCAAAAAAATAATGAATTTCTTTTTCTTCTATAATTAATGAAGGCTTGAAGAAAAGCCCAACTACATCTGTATTTGAAAAAATAACCAATATTTTGTAGTTTTTATACAACCAATCAGATATTGCGGCAGCTGCTAATTTTGGAACAAATTCTGGATCTTTAGTAATGCTTAATGGTACTAACTTTAGAATTTTGCTAACTAGTAAGTTATCAGTTTTAAAGAATATTCCATGCAAAGCTCCTGAACCTCTACATTCTTTTACTTCATTACCATATTTTTCTAAAAGTTGCTGACAGCGGTTTTTTGTAATTTTTTCTATTTGAAAGCTTTTTTCCTCATAATTTTCTTCTTGCATAATATTTATCGCTTCAATAGCAGTGATACATTCTTCACCGAACCCATTGTATGTTGATGTGTGAAGCAAAGCATCACGAGTATTTCCATAAGCCTTTTTCAATATGGGGGCTCTGGCTACATAAGCGGATATTGATGCCTTTCCACCACCAAATGATTTAGAAGTTGTAAGAATATCAGGTAAAACATCATGGCCCATAAAATTAAACATGTGTCCTGTTTTGTACCAACCTATGTAGACTTCATCAAAAATTAGAATGATATTATTTTCATTACATATTTTTTGTAATTCCTGTAAGAATTCTGTACTGCACTGTTGAAATGTAGAAGTTTGAAATGGTTCTACAATTAGAGCATAAACATCAGATTCACCAGATTCTTTTTTATGCGTTTCAATTTTTTGTTTGACAGAATCAATATTATTAAATTCAAAAGAATCAGTATTTGGAATTTGAGGATATTTGAAGTAGACTTCTTTTGATGCAGTTACACTTGCAGAACCCAATAATTTTCCATGAAATGAAATATCAGAATGTAAGATAGTTTTTCGTTCTCCGTCATGATATTTGTAAGCAAGTTTTATAGCACCTTCTACGGCTTCCGCCCCAGAATTACAAAGAAATGAGTAATCCAAGTCGCCAGGCAAGAGTTGAGCAATATTATGGCTTAAAGCAGCTAGATATGGAGAAAAAATAGTTTTATGAACTTCCATTTTCTTTTTTTGCTGAAAATCTATTCTGGCTTTTAATATTCTAGGATGATTATGACCTAGGCTTAAAACACCAATTCCACCAGTTACATCTAGAATTTTTCCATTGTTCTTGGTATAGATCCAAACTCCTTCTGAGCTGACTACCTCTTCATGACCAGCTCGAAATGCACCAAAAAGTTGCTCAAGTGATGGATTTACATATTTTTTATATAATTCTCTAACTTCTTTGTTAGTAAAATTATCACAATCATCAACACGAAATAATTTTTTTGACATAATACCAAAAATACATCTGATTTTAATTTATATTATTCTATTCATTTTCATCTGAAAATGCGCGTAAACCATGAGTTATTTTAAGAGTAATCAAACCAACAAAAACCATATACCATCTTGTAATTATTCTAGCAATAATAACTATAGTAAATGAAATAGAAATATCAATTCCTCTCAAACTCAAAAATCCAGCTAGACTACCTTCGAATACCCCTAAACCGAATGGTAGAAATGATACCACACCTAAAATAATTGAACCAGTATACATTGGAATTACAGATAATAATTCAATAGAATTTATTCCGAATGATAATAACAATAGATGGATTGCAATACATTCTACAAACCAAAAAAATGTACTAAGTATTATGCTATAAAATAAGACTTTACCTTTTGTTAAATACTGTATGGTTTCAAGTGATTCTGTCATTGCCTCCGCATATTTTTTAAAAAATTTAATTTTCAAGAATATATTAATTACTTTTAAAAAATATTTTTTGTTGTTAATTAGATAAAATAATAAAATCAATAGAATACTAAAAATCACAAAAATATAGATAGTTAATTCAAAAAACCATATACTTGTTATAGATAATGTGAGTAAACCAATTGCATTGTAGAACATTTCAGTAATAATTATTGGACTAGTTTTAGAACGAGGAATATTAAATTTATTTTTTAGTAATTGGACTTTTAGGAATTCTCCAGCTTCACCGGGAATAAATGATAATGAAAAACCTGAAATGTATATACCAAAACTACTTTTCAGCGGTATTGTGATGTTACAATTTTTTAATAGTATTTGCCAACGGGCAAATAAAATAAACCAACTTAATGTAACAAGCGTTAAAATGGGTAACAGGAACTCAATTTTGAAATTTACTAGTTGGTCAGAAATTAGATTCAGATCAGAAAAAGATAATAAAATTGAATATAGCCCAATAACTGCTATACTTATGATTAGTATTTTTTTCAGATTATTAGAACCCATTTCAATTTACAAATAAGAAATTATCATTGGTTAAATGTTGCTAAAAATCAGAAAATATAGAATAATTTACTATTAATCAGATACAAAATTACATTCTTTTGTGTAACAAAGTAATTTAATACGTACAAAAGAGGAAAATTAGAATGGACACAAATTTAGATAATTTGCGTGTTCCGTATGGATTAGCTGTTCATGATCATGAAGAAGAAAACGCTGTACTCGAAGTAATAAAAAATCATAATACAATCATAGGAGAAAAAGTAAAAAAATTTGAAAACGGAATTGCTGCACTATTTGGAAAACAATTTGGAATAATGGTCAATTCTGGTTCATCTGCTAACCTACTCACATTTGAAGTACTTGATATTCCAGAAAATGCTGAAATAATTACTCCTATTCTAACTTTTTCAACTACATTATCTCCTATTATAAAAAAAGGACTGACCCCAGTTTTTGTTGATGTTGAGCCAGAAACATACATTGTAAATGTTGAACAGATTGAACAGTCAATTAGTAGTAAAACAAAAGCATTGATGATTCCATCTCTTTTAGGAAATGTCCCTGATCTTAAAAGATTAAGAAAAATTGCAGACGATAATAATTTGATTTTTGTGGAAGATTCTGCAGATACACTAGGCGCCACTTTTGATGGAATTCCCACTGGAAAATTTTCTGATATCTCCACTACAAGTTTCTATGGTTCACATATTATCACTGCAGCTGGTGAAGGAGGAATGATTTGCTGTAATAATAAAAAATGGGATGAAAAATTTAGAATTTTACGTGGTTGGGGTAGGACATCTGCAATAAATGAATCAGAAAAACTTGAAGATAGATTCAATATAAAATTAGACGGTATTCCATATGATTCCAAATTTATTTTTGAAGAAATGGGTTATAATTTTTTACCAACAGAAATGAGTGCTGCATTTGGGCTAATTCAACTACAGAAATTAAAGAAATTTTCTGAAATACGACAAAGAAACTTTGAAAAATTATACTTATTTTTTTCGTCTAACAAATTTTTTAAGCTACCAAAAAAACTCCCACAGGTGAAAACATCTTGGCTAGCTTTTCCTTTGACAATTAGTTCTGATGCACCTTTTACAAGATTAGAACTTGTAAAATATTTAGAATCAAATGGTATTCAAACCAGACCAGTATTTACAGGTAATGTATTACATCAGCCAGCATTTAAAAAAATTAATTATAAAAAACTAACAAATGATTTTCATGTTGCAAATAATATCATGAAGAATTCATTCCTAATTGGATGTAATCACGGGTTAAATGATGAGCATATTAATAAAATTCAACTAACTTTTTCATCATTTCTTGAAAAAATTTAATTTAATAATACTCAATATTTTTCTTGAACCACTTGTATGTTTTTTCTAATCCATCTTCAAGTGATGTTTTAGGCTTCCATCCTATTTTTTCTATTTTTTGTATGTCTGCATAACCTTTTGTACCAGCTTTATCATGCTCTCTATCATTTTTGTCTTGCCAGATTACTTCAGAATCTGTATCAGTGATATTACAAACCAGATTTACTATATTCTCAACAGAAGAAGCACGGCCACTACCAACATTAAAAATCTCACCATTAATTCCAGGTTTAACACTAATTTTTTTTAGTGCATCAATTACATCATTAATGTATATAAAATCCCGTATTGAACTACTAGACAGAATTTTTATTGGATTTTTTTTTATTATTGCAACCATAATATCAGAAATTAATCTACCAGGCTCTTCAAAATTACCATATACTGTAAATACACGTAGGGTTACGGCTGGCAGATTATGTTGCTGAGAAAAATCTTCAATCATCTTTGTCTGCAAAATTTTAGATTTACTGTAGTGATCTAATCCTTGGGCTGAATCTGTTTCTTTAATTAATCCTGGTTTTGAGCCATATTCAAAAACACTTCCAAGATTTACTAGTCTTTTTAAATCAGTATTTTTAGCCAGTGATGATACCAAATTTTTTGTTCCAATTAGATTAGTTTGGTCTATTTTTTGAGTATCTTTTTGGTTTGGATAAACCCCATAAGTTGCACAATGGTAAACGGTTTCAGGTTTTATTTCAGATATTACATTTTCAACTTCCTTAATTTTTGATATATCAACGAAGTGTACATAACATTTAGAAATTATATTATTTAAACGCCAAAGATTTGATTCCTTTCTAATCAAAATATGAATTTGATCTTTTGTATTAATTAGATCATGAACAAGGTTTGCACCAATGAAACCACCCGCACCTGTAATTAATATATTTGACATAAATTTTCTATTTGCTTACAATAATAAATATGATTTTTAAATCACCATATTTTCCAAGGTGCTGTTTTTGTATTCCATAAATTTTCTAAATGATTTTTGTCTCTAAGTGTGTCCATTGGATGCCAAAAACCAGTATGTTTGAATGCTGATAATTTTTTATCTGTTGCTAGATTTTCTAATGGTTTTTTTTCTAGGATGGTTGAATCACCATCTTGTAAATAATCAAAGAGTTCTGGTTCAAAAACAAAAAATCCCCCGTTTATCCAAGAAGACTCACCAGTATATTTTTCACTAAATTTTGTTACATGATAGTCAGATATAGTCAATACACCAAATTTTTCTGGAGGATGAATAGCTGTTAATGTTCCTAATGATTTTGTTTCATTGTGGAATGATATTAAATTATTAATATTTACATCACTAAGACCATCGCCATAAGTTAAACAAAAAGTATCATCAATTTTGTTTTGAATTCTCTTTATTCTACCACCAGTCATTGTATCTAGTCCCGTATCTACAAACTCAACATTCCATGATGAATGATCAATTTTATCAAAATATTCTTTAATTATATCTCCTTTATATCCACAACAAATAATGAAATCCTTAATGTTATATTCAGAATAAATTTTCATAATATGCCATAAAATTGGCATCCCTCCTATCTCGATCATTGGTTTTGGTTTCAAGTGTGATTCTTCAGAAATTCTAGTACCATAACCACCGGCAAGAATAACTACCTTCATTAACATCTGAGTTTAATAGGAATAAATAACTAATTCGGATATAGGGTTTCAAGATAATGAAAGTACTTTATTTTATTTTATCCATAAGTTTTGCAGCACTATTTTTGGTAAATTTTGCATGGATTATTTCTAATATCTATATGTTCTTAGTTGTAGGTATTGATTCTGTTCTTACTGGGCAGACATTAATTGAGAATATTTATTATTCTGAGTTTTTGAGATGGATAATTCTAGCTGACATAGTTTGGTTAATTACCTTATTAGGATACGCTCTAAAACGAAAAAGCTATAAGACAGATTCAAATTTACATTATTTACAAAATTCACCCATAAAAGAACGTAAGATATGTGTGATAATGCCAGCATTTAATGAAGAATTGTCAATAAAGCAAGTGGTCGAAGATTTTCAAGGACAGAACTTTGTGAAGCATGTAATTGTAATTGACAATAAAAGTACAGATGATACGGTAAAAATTGCAAAAGGGTGTGGTGCAACGGTAATAGAGAAAAAAGAGAATAAAGGATACTCACATTCTTTGGTGGTGGGATTAAAAGAAGCGTTGAAAACAGATGCAAATATTGTAACAATAACAGAATCAGATGGTACATTTAATGGGTATGATTTAGAGAAAATGATTCCGTATTTGAATAATTGTGATATGGTAATTGGTTCTAGACAAAGTCAGGTAATTTCAGAAAAAGGTAATCAGAATAGTGCTTTTTTTGTATGGGCTAATTTTTTGCTTGCAAAATTAATTCAAATAAAATATCTTAGTTTAGATCATATGGGAATTATCAATTTGACTGATGTAGGTTGCATTATGAGGGTGATTAAACGTGATGCCTTAGAAAAAATTATCAATAAATTGACTTATCCAGGTAGCGATAAGCCAGTAGGTGGAGTAGGAATCGGACTATACATAACAATGTTAGGAATAGAAGAAGATCTAAAAATAATTGAAATACCAGTGACATTCAAAAGAAGAGTTGGAAAATCCAAGTTATCAGGAGTTGGAACGAAAAAAACAACTAACATCGGGCTAAGATTTTTATGGTTAATTTTAACATGTTAACTTTTTATTTTAATGGATAATAATGAATGATAAAATGAGTTTAACTAATCTGTTTAGTGGAATTTTTAAAGATGAAACAGTATTTGTTACTGGCCACACTGGATTTATTGGTTCCTGGTTAACAGAATGGCTTTGTGAATTAAATGCAAATGTGGTTGGGTATTCATTAGAACCACCCACAGATCCATCTTTGTTTGGAACTCTTGAACTAGAAAAAAGAATAACGCACATAATAGGTGATGTTACTGATCAGCCTAAATTAGAAAAATCCATAAAAGAACACTCTCCTAAATTTATTTTTCACCTAGCAGCACAGCCTTTAGTACAAACATCTTACAAACAACCGTTAGAAACAATTCAAACAAATGTCATAGGAGCAGCTAATCTATTGGAATCTATTAGAAAAATATCCAGTGTAAAAGTTTGTGTTATTGTAACCAGTGATAAATGCTATGAGAATAGGGAACTTGATTGTGCATATAAGGAGACAGATCCGTTAGGTGGATATGATCCTTATAGTGCAAGTAAAAGTGCAGTAGAATTAGTTACTTCTTCTTACAGAAATTCATTTTTTAATCCAAAAGATTTTGCTAATCATGGTATTAGTTTATCTACGTCAAGAATTGGTAATGTGATTGGCGGTGGTGATTGGGCAAAAAACCGACTAGTTCCTGATAGTATTAGATCACTATCTACTAACCAAGATATTCATATTCGTAATCCTACTGCGGTCAGACCTTGGCAACATGTTTTAGAATCAATTTCTGGACTTTTTTGTTTATCAAAAAAAATGTGGGATAATCCCTCTTTGTATGCACAGCCTTGGAATTTTGGTCCATTAATTAACAATGAAAATGTTACAGTGTCTCAACTAGCTTCACAAATTATTTCCGAGTGGGGTTCAGGAAATTGTAATAATGTGTCACATAATGAGCCTCATGAAGCTAATTTACTAATGTTGGATTCATCAAAAGCGATTGAAAAACTAGATTGGTATCCTGTCTATTCAATAAAAGATGCAATTGGTAAAACAATTAGTTGGTATAAAGAATATTTTACAAATGATAATAATATGCAGGAATTTACTCAAAACCAGATTTTAGAATATGTTGAACATGCTAAAAAAATGAATATAGTCTGGAGTAAGGCTATTGAATAATTTTAAACCAAGTTCAAAAAATAATTCTAGTGTGTTTAATTATTTTTTTCAAGGAAATAAACTTCCTATAATTATTACCGCCATTTTCTTTTTTTCAATATTCTATGTTGCATTTGTACATCATATGATATGGAATCAAGATGGAATCTATTATTATCTTCACGGAAAGGAATTCTTTGATGGAAATTTAGATAATGTACAAATTCTTGGTGCACCATTGGGGATGCCTATCATTTATGTGACTCTAGGTGATTTATTTGGTTCTCCATTTGAGGTTGCCAAAAGTTTATCATTAATTAGCGGTACCGTCATAGTTCTAATTTCTTATTTCATAGCAAAGAATATTTTTGGCGCAAAAGTTGCAATAATAACACAAATTATAGTTGCAGTAAGCACTAAACTTCATTTTTTATCTATTTCTGCTTTAAACGAATTAATGCCGATTGCTCTAATCATTTCCAGTTTTTATTTTTTAACAAAGAATGAATTAAAAAATTCTGATTTTGTAATCATGGGAATTTTATTAGGACTATCATTCATGTTACGTTATCAGGCTATTCTTATAATTCTAGGAATTGTTATTTTTTTATTTATTAGAAATAGGAAAATACGTCATAATGCAATCAAGTCAGGAATTCTAATTTTGGTTTTTCTTACAACTGCCAGTCCTATTCTAATATTGAATTCCATGATATATGATAATCCAATGGAGAGTGATACTAGCTATTACATGCTAACCATATTTCAATTCCAAAACCCAGAATGGAGAGAATCCATTGGCGAAATAAGAGAGGAAGGTCTGATTTCATTGATACTAGAAGATCCTTATTTGTTTGCACAAAATTATTTTTATAATTTATTTTCTCATAATCCAAGTAGGCTTTTCAATTTTGGAATGTTAGATAACATATCTATCTTTCCCCCAATTCCAGTTTTAGGCTTTATTACTGTAGCTCTAGGATTTTTGTATACGATAAAAATTTCTAAAGATAAAAAAACATGGATTACCATATCTGCATTCACACTTCTTACGATTTTGTTGGTATTTTTTGTTAGTGAGTTAGCAAATGGAACAAATACTGTAAGTTCATCTGAATATATCTCGCCAATTGCCAAATCTTCAGGTATTGCTACTCAGTATTATTTCGTATTAGTGTTTGTTCCATTATTATTATTGGGAATATTTTCAGTGAAAAAAATACAAAAAAATCTTCTACCACTATTTGTCGTATCTATCATACTATTCTTTTCTCTGTCAATTCTTCCTGTTTATAGATCCTATAACTTTTTTGTGTTATTGATACCATTCTCTATTTTGAATTCAATTTTCATATATGAGATACTACCAAAATTTGTTTATAGATTAAAGAATCTACAGGATGGACGAAAATGAAGTATGCTATATTCATAATTATATTTATTATTTTACTTAATGTTGGTTTTTCATACAAATATTTTTCATCTATGTTCTATGGTGATTCATTTGATGGAATCACTTCTGAGATTTCCGAACTATTTAGTGATAAAAAATATGAACATACCAGTATGGAATTTTTTGAGATAGTAGATTTATTGAAGAAACAACCTGGAATAGAAAATAGCTATATAATGAGTGATCTGGTTAATTATGCCTATTATTCTGGAAGTAAATTCCTTTATACTGATTTTCGTTCTGGCCAATCATCAGATTCCATTAATGATTTTATTCACAGAAAAAATTGGTCAGATTTTGATCTTCATATTTCAAACATTCATAGTTATCCTAGAGACAAACACGGTTTACTGGAACCTATCCCAGATTATGTAATTTATCATAATATTCCTTATGATGATAACAATCCTCACTATCAAAAACCATCAACCTATTTTGATATTTCTATTTTAGGTCATCCTGATAATGAAGAAATACCTTCAAATTTTGAATTGTTGTATAAATCAAATAAAACGTCTACTGTTATTTATAAAATACATAACAATGAAAATTAAAACAAACAGGATATTGCTATACTTATAAAATTACTTAAATTATATAGAACAGATTATAATTTGAACAATTGTGGTGCAACCTATTAGAATTTTTCTTGGTGATTTGACCTATAACACTGTAGGAATGTCTACTGAAGTATTTCCATTAAATGTTGGATATATAGCTGCACATTGTAAAAAGCGGTTTGGTTCAAAAATTGACATTACTTTATTCAAGTACATCGACGAACTTGAAGAAACGATATATGAAAACCCACCAGATGTTTTAGGACTAAGCAACTATGTTTGGAGTTATCGTATTGGGTTGGAAATGTTCGATTTAGTTCGTTCACAGAATCCTCATGTAATTACTGTATGGGGCGGACCAAATTTTCCTCAAGATCTTGAATCTCAGCAATCTTTTATGAAAAATAGTTCTAATGTAGATTTTTATGTTCCAATTGAAGGTGAAATTGGGTTTTCTAACATTATTGAGGAAGTACTAAATATATCAGAACTTGATTATAAAAAAGAAATTTTATTTAAAAAACCAATTGATGGCTGTATATCACGTAATCCTGATGGTTCATTACAGTTTAGTATTCCACAATTAAGAACTAAAGAACTTGATGAAATTCCTTCTCCATACCTAACAGGATTAATGGATAAATTTTTTGACGGTAAACTTACCCCTATGATTCAAACAAATAGAGGTTGTCCTTTTACTTGCACATTTTGTGTTGATGGAGCTGATACTGTTAACCGTGTTAACCAGTTTGGGCTTGGTAGAGTTTCTTCAGAACTTAATTACATAGGTGAACACGTTACTAGTAATATTCATAGTTTACATATCAGTGACTTAAATTTTGGAATGTATCCAAGGGATCTTGAGATCTGTGATGATATTGTAGATATTCAAAAAAAATATGATTACCCACACAGAGTTTTATCTACAACTGGTAAAAACAAGAAAGAGAGAATCATACAAGCTATTGAAAAACTAAATGGAACTATGAGTTTAACAATGTCTGTCCAATCAATGGATGAACAAATTTTACGAAATATACGAAGAAGTAACATTAGTGTTGATCAGATGCTTGCACTTGAACCTACGATCAAAAAAGTTGGTCTTGTAACAGAATCAGAAGTTATTTTGGCCTTGCCAGGAGAAACTTATCAGACTCAGATAAGTACTTTGAAAAAACTACTGAGTGCAAAACTAGATTATATTCAGGTGTATACATGCATGCTGATTAATGGTTCTGAATTGAACACACCAGAGCAACGAAAAAAATGGAACTTCAAAACAAAATTTAGAATTCTTCCTAGAGATTTTACTACATTGAGAAATGGCAAAAATGTAATTGAAACTGAAGAAGTTATAGTTGGCTCAGACACACTATCATTTGAAGAGTATCTTGAGTTAAGATTATTGTCTTTTAGTATATTTGTGACTAATATTGGCATTGTTTATGATTCATTATTAAAATTTCTAAGACAAAATAATATGGAAATTTTTGATCTGTTTTTTCAAATGATGAAACAGATTGATTCAGCACCACCATTAGTTCAAAAAATTTTTGATAGTGTTAAAAATGATATGGTTGATGAACTTTGGGATTCACCAGAAGATATCCAAGCACATTATCAAGAACAAGAAGAATATGAAAAGCTACTTTCTGGAGAAGCTGCTAGAAATGTCATGCAATATCATAATGCATTAGTCAGATATTCTTGCATGGATGAATGGACACAGTTTGCTGGTAATATAGTATTTGGACTAATTAAACGAAAAAAAATAATTAGTTATGAACTTGAAAACCAACTTAGAAACATAATTAATTATTGTGCAGGGTTGGGTCATAATACACTTGGTGATGATCGAATATCAACAAATCCAGAGTTTCTGTTTGATTATGACATCGAAAATTGGCTAACTGACAAAAACAATAAAACATTAAAGCAATTCAAACTTGACAAAAAAAGGACTATCTCATTTCAGTTTTCAAAAAGTGAGTCAAAAGTAATTCAAGATGAATTAGATCGTCAAAATACTGATATCGGACGAAGTCAAGCACTTAAGAGACTTCCCATACAAATTCAGTTTAGGAAACCTAAAGCATTAAGCCAAAACCTATAATTTTTAATTATGTTTTATGCTAAACTAAGCACACCATAATATCAACTAATTTTCTTTTCAAATTTTGCAGGTATACCAACCCATATCTCGTTTGCTGGAATATCATGATTTACAAATGAATATGCACCTATAACTGAATTTTCTCCAATCGTAACATTTGGCATAACAGTAGAATGTGTGCCAATTCTACAATTTTTTTTTAGCAATACAGTACCTTTTTTCTGATCAATTGTTGAGTGTGAATAAATCGAGCAATGAGAACCAATTTGCACATAATCTTGAATTTCCACTCCAAATTTACAATTAATATAAGTAAAAGAGCCTATATCAAAATTTTTTCCTATCTTTAGATTTTCAGGATAATGAACAATATAGTTGAATTTAGTTAGTTTACCATGTTCAATTGTTGGTACTTCCCATTTTTCAGTCATATTTGTCACTAGTACGTTATTTGTTTCTGTAATAACTTTGTATTCAATTTTATTCTCTCTAGATGCTTGATAATTTTCTTTGATACATTACCTTTACCATAAATTATGCTATACTTCAGAACACTCGATTTCAGTTTTAATGCGTTTAAAATTGCATTACAGATAGAGTTTTGAGAAAAATATTTTACATCTATTACATTAGGACCTCGCTCTCTATGCTTCTGCCTAATTCCTATATTTACAACAGGTTTCTTAAAGAAACTTGCTTCAATTATACCACTACTTGAATTTCCAACAAGTACACCACAATTTTTTAAAAAACCCAAGTAGTCATTTCTTGGTAATGTTGGATAAAATTTTATGAAATTATACTTGGTTGCGAATTTTAGTATATTTTTATATATTATATCATTTCGAGAATCTAAGTTTGAACCAATTACAATCGTTGTTTTTTTAAGTTTTGTAATTGCATTTAGTGTTTGAGTAATTTGCATTTCTATTTCATTTAATTCTGTTGTTACTGGATGCTGTAATAATAAAATTTCATTACCCATAATTTTAATTTTATATTTTTTTTCGAGTTCAGTTTTTTTAGTAATTTTATTTTTTAATATTTCATCAATACTAGGAGAACCTACATGAAAAATATATTGAGCTTTTTCTCCCATTTGTAGAATACGTTTTGCACTTTTTTTTGTTGCAGCAAAATGAATATTAGATAATTTAGTAATTGCATGTCTGGCATATTCGTCCAATCCTCCAGATTTATCACCCCCATGAATATGTGCATTTGGAATATTCATATGGTATGCAGCTATAGCAGAAGCTAACATTTCATCCCTATCACCCAAAATTAAATTCATATCAGGATTTAATCTTTGAAATATCTTAGAAAATGATACTATGGCATTACCTAGGATTTTAGTAGATTCAAATTCAGAATTTATTTTTGGTACCATGTTTATTTTTGCATCAATTTTATAACCATTTTTTTTAATTTCATTTACGGTAAAACCATGCTTTTTGGATAAATGTGAGCCTGTTACAATTAATTGCAGTTCTAGTTTTTTACTATTTTTTATCTCATCTAGAATTGAGCGTAAAATCCCGTATTCAGCTCTAGACCCAGTAGTAACAACAATTTTTCTTTTTTTCATAGGGTTTTGTGTGGAATTTGTTATACTAATCCTGTTCCAACTTTAAATTTTGGACGCCAGATGTCGTCTCTATCTTTTTCAAATAATTCTGTATTATACCATTTATCCATAATCTTCCAAAATTCATCAATACTAAGATGTGTAAATTCACAAAATTTCTCAACAATTCCTTGATCTAACTTTCCATCTTTTTCTTCAACATATGGAATCATTTCTTCTCTAGTTTTCATACCGTATCTGATCCATCTAGAAGCATTATCTGTTGCAACAGAATGTCCAAATTTCAAATACTTCATGTATGGGTTTAGCAAATAACTTATGGAATCTATCTGATCATAGTTATCGATCGAGCCTTCCCTTTCATATTCATGTCCTAAATGTCTAAATCCCCATCTTTGTGCCACTTGAAAATTATGATGAGAATTCCATGGAACAAAATAACTCAAATAAATTGGATTTAATTCAGCATCTTTGCATTCATCCATGGTTGGCTGTCTTATTGATTGTAAATCTAGTTCAGAAATTTCATCATCTTTAAACCATTCTTTCCACACTGGTTTAGACACATCATTTAATGGCTGAAACATTGCTGAAGGTGTCTCTTTATTGTATTCTCCACCATAAGTATAGTTCACATCTTCGCCGTATACTAGAAGCTTGATACCTAATTTTATACACATTTTTACTGGAAATGAATACATTTGGTAATCTAAATACCATGAAGGAGAACCTATTTTTTCAAACGCTTTTCTAAACATTTTTCTTGTAAGTTTTCTGTTTGGTTGCTTCATGATAATATCAACTCCAAAAGTTTCCGAAATATTTTCTAAATTCTTTCTGCCCGTTTCAGTCCAATCAATATTTCCTACAGTAATTAAAAGTGGATTCATTTTGAGTTTTTCTTTCAAAACATAGGTTTGAAAATGTGAATCTTTTCCACCTGACACTGCAATAGCACAATCATAATCATTTTCACTATTTCCTCTATACGTGTCACAAACTTTTTCAAGTTCTTTCCATCTTTCATCCCAATTTGTTGCCTTTTGTTTCTCAAAATTAATACAAGCCGCACAAACCCCATCTATAAATTTGATATTTGGTCTTGTATCTGGCATTAAACATTTTTTGCAGTATTTCATAACATATTGGGAATTATACCTACTATTAATTTTAAACCACTAGTCAAAGTAATTTTTTAAATATCTTGCTCAGATGGTTGCAATTCTTTATAATAATCATTCATAATTTTATCTCTATTTTTCACTACAAATCTTGGTGGTGTGAATTGTTCATTAACAATATTATGGTTAATGCCAACAAGTGAATAACGGGTTTGGCTAGATTCATTTTTTCCAGATCTATGGATTAATTTTGAATCAAAAATTAATAACTGTCCAAGTTTCATCTCAAGAGATATAGGATTGTATTTTTTGATAACATCCTCATCTACAATATATCTATAATCATCACCTTCACCCTCATGGTAGGACTGTTTCGCAATTTCATTATGGCTGGCAGGGCAGATCTGAATAGTTCCATTTACTATTGTTGCATCTATTATTAGTGGAGCCCATGTTTGAACAAAATCACTTCCAGGCACATAATAAACCACTTCTTGGTGCCATGGTACCATTCTATTATAAGGATCAAATGGTTGGTCAATACGACATCTGCTTTGATCTATATACGTAGGGCTATTCAAATCACGATCAGTTAATTGATTAATACATTGTGATATCTCAACTTTAGAAATAATTCTTAAAAATTGTGGGATAAAAGAAATAGTGTCATATACATCTGCAATAAATTTATGATCAACTTTTTCTAGTGCTGTTATTCCTTCATGTAATTCTTTTTCAACCAGATCACTTGTATTAATTTCAGGGTGATCATCTTTTGATGCTTTTAGTAAATTGACACGAATTATTTTAGTTACCGCATCTCTAAAATCGTTTAGTTCTTTTTGGTCAAAAAAATTATCTAATAGCAAAAAACCATTTTGATGAAAAGATTCAATTTGGTTTGAGGTTAAAATCATATGAATTTCATTCTTTAATCTGGTTATTAACTTATTGAGGAAAATCGTTTGTATCGTATCTTTTTAATCTAAATGCGTTTTCATGATTTAATATTGCATCTCCTACCTCCGTAGTAAGCCCGGCTTTAAAATCATACTTTGAAATTTTTTCAATTACATTAGAATTATAATTTCCATATGGATAACACATTATTTGTTCGTTATCAGGATTAATTTTTTTACAAAAATCCCAACTCTTTTTAATTTCTTCATCTAGATTTTCAGAATCAAGATATGATAACCATTCATGAGAATAGCTATGTGAACTAAAATACATTTCTGATTCTCTCATCTCTTTAATCTCATCTAAAGATAAGTACAATTTCTTTGCAAAATCTGCTTCATCTCTGGTTACATATCTATCAAATAGTCCACGTGTAATAGATTCTCTAATATGTTTAGGCAATTCTCTCTGAAGAATTCTTTTTAAAAAAATTATTTCTTCTGTATCAAATCTACTTGGAATGGCTAGCCGTTTCCAAAGCTTTTCCGGCTCTTCAATATCCCAATCCTTCCTAAAATTACGAATTTGCTGTAATACATCATTTACCAGTATTTTCTTGTCATTTACTGAGGCTAAAATGAAATGAATTTTATGAACGTCAAGTACAATATTTTCTTGTATTGGCTTTGCAGGAGGAAAAAATAGCCCTTGAATTTTTTCCGATTTAAGAATTGGAAAAACATGGGTATAATGTTCTTTTAATCCATCATCAAATGTTAAAAATATACTGGAATTTCTTTCATATTTTTTTGATTTTAGTGAACTAAAGAAAAAATCTACATCTTCAAAATGAAAATTTTGGCGAAAAAAGGCAATTTGGTTTTGAAATTGGGTAATTTCTAATCCCTTAATATCAGAAAATTCACTATTTCTAATAGGTCTGACATAGTGATACATAACGATTTTTGCTTTACTCAAACATTTTTCATAAATTCTAGATGAATAATAGTTTGGTGTTAATATGCCCTATCTTGGTCTGAATCAGATTTGACAAGGTACCAATTATTTTTATTAGCCAGAATATCATTCTTGGTTGATTTTAGTAAATCTGCATAAAGAAAATTAATTTCTGGCCTTCTGTTTGTATCTATTGGGTTAAAAACAGTTGGAATTTTCAATTTTTTATACCGATTATTAAAGAATCCAAATTTCTTTAATGTTGTACCATAAAAATTACCTGTACAAAAAAAATCTATAAAATGACATTTCTTTTTACAATAATCTAATATTGATGAAATAATTTCAACCTCAAATTCTTTTTCAACTATCAAGTCTACTATTCTAGCAGCTTTTATTTTTTTATTTTTATTTTCAAATCTAATTATAGAAAACCCCATTATATTTTTCTCATTTTCTAAAACAAGAAAATGATAGTCTATTAATGGATGTTTTAAGAATCTCCATGTCATATATTTTCTTGTTCTTTCAGTTGTTATTGGGTATCTTCCTCTTACACTGTTCCAAAATTTATCATACCTGGAATCTAATAATTTAATTCTCTTTAATTTACATCTTTTTTCAATTTTTGTAATTTTTCTTTGAAAAGATATTTTCTTTTTTAAATATTTTTCAACTTTTCCTTTTTCCAAAATATTGATGTATCGTTTTAAATTGCCCATTGTATGTCCTCCAATATGATGATAGATATTCTCTGTACCCTCTGAACCACTTAGTACCATTGCGAAATCAAACGATTTATTGCTAAATTTAACCAGTTTTAAACCCAAACCCTTTCCACGAAATTCATTTAATGTAAAAAAAGAAACATGCCATACCCCTTTCCTTATCGAATTAAAAAATTTCAATCTAACTGGAATAAATCCTAAATGAGAAACGATTTCACCATGATGTTTGTATACTATTATTGAAGTTTTATCTTTTTTAAGAAATGGATTTTTTTTAAATTGCCATCTAATATGTAGATTATTTTTTAAAATATGTGAACTCCCGTAAGTTTGGTTGTAAAATTTTTCCAAATTTTTCATGTCCACTTTTTTAAGTGATTGAATCAATTACTCATCATCTACTACACAATATCCTATTTATTACAAATATTTAATACAACTAATTCTTCTCACCAATTAACATGCTGATTGTTGGAGAAATTGGGGTAAATTGGGATGGTGATTTTGAATTAGTAAGGCAAATGATGTATGAATTAAAAACACTTCAATTAAATGCTGTAAAATTTCAGGCATTCACATTTGAAATGGTAAAAAATCACCCTGAATCTAAGAGGTTAATGAGTTCATCAATCACCAAAGAAAATGTAGAAAAAATTAATGAAATTTCTCAAGAAACTGGGATTGATTGGTTTTGTACTCCTATGTATTCAGAGGCTGTTGATTTTTTAGATCCATTTATTTCTAGATATAAAATAAGGGAATTTGACGGTAGACAAATTATTCAAAATGATGAAACTGATTTGTTTCAGACCATTTATAAAAAAAATAAGAACATATTCATCAGTTCTGAGACAGTCCCACTTGATTGTTCATTGTATAATGATTCTCGGATTAAATGGCTTTATTGTGTTCCTAAATACCCATGTAATTTTGATGAAATTGATTTTTCTCTTTTAAAACATTTTGATGGCTTTTCAAACCATTGCAGTTTAATTGAGGCGCCTATTCGTGCGTTACGGGAAGGCATTGAAATTCTTGAAATCCATATCACTTCTGATAAAACTAAAGATTTCGTTGATAATAACGTGAGTTTTGATTATGACGAAATTAAAGAAATCATGAAAGCAGCAAAAGTTATCAATCCCTAAAATTTAGAGGAAAAATGATAAAATCTTATAAAAATTCTATTTGCCTCATTGCGGCTAGAGGTGGCTCAAAAGGAGTCCCAAATAAAAACATTCGACTGTTAGGAAGAAAACCTTTGATTGCCTATGCTATTGAAACAGCTTTGACCTCACATGCATTTGAGCATGTTATTGTTTCCACTGAAGATAGAAAGATTGCAAAAATTGCAAAAGAATTTGGAGCCGAGATCCCCTTTCAACGACCAAATTATCTTGCCACAGATTCATCCAGCATGTCTGATGTAATAGAACATACTATTATGAAATTAAGAAAATTAGATTATTCCTTTGATACTCTTGGATTTATAGATTGTACTGTTCCTTTCATTAATTCTAAAGATATTCAAGGTGCATTATCACTTTTTAACAAAACATCATGTGATCTTGTTTGTAGTGTTTATCGGCAACACCATAATCCATATTTTAACATGATGGAAAAAAACAAACAAGGCTTTCTAAGATTTTCTAAAAAATCAGCCAAAAACCTAGAGAACAGACAATCTGCTCCTATAGTTTTTCAATTAACTGGTCTTTTTGTATTAAATGTTAACAAATTCATGAAATACAAGAAATTTTACATGCCTAAAGCATTACCCTATGAAATTCCGCCTGAACGAGGATTAATGATTGACACGGAGTTTGAATTTAAAATGGCAGAATTTATTATTGAACATAAATTAAAAAGTTAATCTACATGTTTTCATAAATTCGGAATTTAATTACCATGCGGTCCACCCCCCATCTATAATCAAATTTGCGCCTGTCATGTATGATGATAAATCTGAAGCTAAGAACAATATTGCTCCATTATAGTCACTAGCTTGAGACATTCTTCCAAGCATAGTTTTCTCTGAATATTTTTTGATAAATTCTTTGTCAGTATGTAGTTTTTTATCATAAATTCCGCCTAAAGTCAAAGTGTTTACTCTAACATTATTTTTCCCCCAATGTGCTGCTAAATATTTTGTTAGGTTTACCATCGCACCTTTTGTTGCTGAATAAAATGGGGGGGAATTATGTCGTGATTTTCCGTAAATTCTTTGATCAGGTCCTACCATGCCATAAATTGAAGATACATTGATAATAGAACCATTTTTCTGTTTCACCATAATTTTCCCAAATTTCTGACAGCATACAAAAACACTATTAAGATTTTCAGAAATAGTTTTTTGCCATAATTTATATGGATATTTTTCAAAAGGAGCATCTCGATTCGGGTCATCCCTAGGAACAAAATGAGCGTTATTAATTAGAACATCGATTTTAGAATATTTTTTCAAAATCACCTTGACCAAATTATCTATTTTACTAGCATCTGTAATGTCTATATTTGAAACCAAACAATTTGTTTTGTATCGTTTTTTTATTTTTTTGAAAAGTTTTTCATTTTTTTCAACATCCCTATCAATCAAAATCAAATTTGCGCCAGCTTCAGAAAGAATCTCCGAAAATTGTGAACCCACTCTACCAGCTGAACCAGTTAAAACAATTGTTTTATTTTTTAAATCAAAGTTGGAGACCAAATCTTTTCTTTCCTTATTTATTAAATAATTCCTTTTTTCTACTAGATGATTTTTCGATTAACAACGCAGTTTTTAAAACCCCCTCTCCAAAATTTATATCATTAAATGATGTTTTATTATTTTTTATACATTTTAGAAAATATTTCATTTCATCCAAATACATACAATTTTTGTTAAAACCTTTTATTTTAATTATAGTCTTCCATTTCTTACTTTTAATATTATAAAATCGAAGTTGGTTTTTTTCAAAATCTAACTGTAATATTCCTTTTTCACTAACAATCTTACAAAATCTACTTTTAGGTATTTGAAAGAAATCTAGATGAAGTCTGCCTATAGTTTTATTTGAAAATTCTAAAAAACTTGTTGAGAAATCATTCACATTAATTCCAAGATTTCCAATATTTTTATTTACAGCAATGACTTTGTTTATTTTTCCAAATAACCAAATAATATAATCTAACTCATGAATACAAGTCAATACAACACCTCCACCTAATTCTGGTTTTGATGCATAACTTTCTTTATAGTCTTCATTAGGATGCCAATCAGGAAGATAGGAACCATTTTCAGCATGCAAAAATTTTATTCTACCAATAGATTTTTTTTCCATAATTTCTTTAGTTTTTTTGGTTATTGGGTGAAATCTTTGTACACATCCAATATGCGTTATGATTCTTTTTGATTTAACAATTTTTTTCAGTTGTTTAATACCAATTAAAGAATTTGAAAGTGGTTTCTCAATGAAAACATGAATATTATTTTTGATTAATTTTGCTGCAATTTTTACATGCAAACTTGTTTCAGTGCAAATTATGGCCGCGGTGGGGTTTTCATTTATACAGTTTTCTAGTTTTGAAAATACCTGACAATTATTTTTTTTTAAAAAATTATCTTTTTTTCGTTTAGTCAGAACAATTATTTTTATTTTTCCAATTTTTGTTAAATTTGAAATATGTCTTTTTCCAATTGAACCATAACCTATAACTAAAATTTTCAAGTTATATGTGAAGTCAGAATCTTGCATATTAATTTTCTATATGAATTATCTTCTTTTTACTCTTCAAAAAATTCACTTATAGAATTTGTCAAATAATCTATTTCATCTTTTGTCATGTTTGGGTAAAGTGGTAATGTTAAAACTTGTTCAGATATTCGTTCTGTTTGTGGTAATTCCAGTTTATTATATTTTGAATAAAATGGTGTTTTGTGGACAGGCTCAAAATATACTTTTGAAAAAATCTTCTTGTCTGTCAAAAAATTATGAAATTCATCTCTTCTTTGCTTGTTTGGTAGTCTAACTGTAAACATTTGAAAGATATGAAAATAATCTGTAGGTGGTTTAGGTGTAATTATTTCTGGAAATTTTGCTAGGTTTGATATAATCTTATTAGCTACATCTCTTCTTTTGTCAATTATCATATCCAATTTTGATAATTGAGCAATTCCTAACGCTGCTGTGATGCTGGACATTCTCCAATTATATCCTGTCTCGATGTGTTCTGATTGATTTGGATTATCAAAATAATTTATAGAATCTTGACGTCCATGTGAACGAACAAGTTTTATCTTTTCAAAAATTGTTTTATCATTTGTTACAATTGCTCCTCCCTCTCCAGTTGTAATGACTTTATTACCGCAAAAGCTAAAAATTGCAGAATCTGAGATACTTCCTACTTTTCTACCCTTAATTTTTGATCCAAGAGACTCCGCCGCATCTTCAATTACTTTAATTTTATTTTTTTTAGCTATTTCCATAATTTCAAAAATTTTACATGATTGACCCGCATAGTCAACAGGTATAATTGCCTTAGATTTTGAGCTAATTTTTTCAGAAATATACAAAGGATCTAAACCTAATGTTTCTTTTTCTATGTCTGAAAAAATAGGCTTAGCCCCAGAATTAACTACAGAATTTGCAGTTGAAATAAAAGTAAATGATGGAACTATCACCTCATCACCTACTCCAATAGAATTTGCTATTAGTGATGCATGTAGTGCTGATGTTCCAGAATTTAATGTTAAACAATAATCTACACCAATAAATTTTTTTAAAGCATTTTCAAATTCTTCTATCTCAGGACCAATTGCCCATCTAGAACCACGTTTAATTATTCTAGTTATTGTATCCACATCTTCATCATCTGTGTAAATCTTATATAGTGGAATTTTCCAGATATCTAATTTTTTGTCATCACTCAATTTTATCATACCTCAAACTCTCTAAAAAAATTACTTCATTAAAAAAGATGTGGTTTGCGCCTTTTAAGAAAATTTACAATTTCAACAGCAGTTCTTTCTGAAGCTTTTCCATCTGATGCGTGTAAATATTCCCTAGTAAACTGTTCAATTTTTTCTTCTTTTGGTAGCCATATTTCTGCTTTTCTAATTTGTTCTAAAATCATTTTTTGATCTTTACATGGCAATGCTAATTCATTCTGTATTAAAGCATCATTTTCAACATTAAATACATTCCAAATAATTATTGGCTTTCTTGCTATTAGTGCACATACTGCACTGGTTCCAGAAACTGGAGTTATGATAATATCTGCATTTAATATGAGTTCAACTAAATTTGCGTTTTGTGTTACATTAACTGAAGAATTTATTGGCTCAACAATATTTGTATAATCTTTTAAATCCTCAAGTGTTGGATGGATTTTTATTATTATTTCAAATTCATTTCTTGGTATTGCTTTTATTATTTCTTCCACAAAAAATCTTCTTTGTGATAATACATTCTTTCTAGATTCTCCAAAAAGTATTGTAGTTAGTATTAAAATATTTTTCTTATTTTTCTGTGTGTTACTTTTTTTAGATGTTTTCAACAATTGGAAAAATTCATCATATGATGGATCACCTGTACTCACCAATTTTGATTTATCGAATCCAAACGCAATCAGTTTCTGTATCGTTTTGTCACTTTGGACAAAAATTCTATCTAATTCAAATTTTGGCATATAATCTGGATTTTTATATATTATTGGAAAATACACAGCAGCAAAAAATACAACATCCTTCATAATTTGGAAAATATTCCATCCTAGCGCAAGTTGTGTTCTAATCAAGAACATGTGTTTTTTGAAAAATCTTGGAGATTTTTCTTTAAAGTCAGATTTTTCTATACTATTTGATGTACTAATCACACCCCGCATCTTTTTCATAAATAGATTATTTCCTATTTCACTTCCCATCACTGGGATTTTTAGATACTTTGCAGCTAATGCGAAAGCATAATCTGGAATACTAATTCCAGGAATTGCGTAAACCAAATCAGGTTTTTCTTGGTTTAGAATCTCTACAGCATTTTTGAAATCAGACATATCGATAATTTTTTCATCTGATTCTGCCTTAACTACTAAATTTGGCTCTGAATGAATAACCCATATGGCTTGAGTACTAACATATTTTCTTAAAATTGGCAAAACACCATCAAACATTTTAGTTGTGAATCCAGGAACATCTGGCATAGTATGGTGTACAATTAGAATTTTCATCCAATCAAATTGATAGGGTTTACTATTTATTCAATATGAAATAATCCGTATGTTCATATAATATCTAAGTGTCTATTCTTCGAATTTGTCTGGAATTAGGGTTACGTATACTGGATTAATTTCACTAGTAGGTGGAATAATATCTATTTTTACTGGGGTTATTTTTACACTTATAATTACCAGATCTGTCACCCCTGAAGAATATGGAACATGGGGATTGATTATAGGTTTAATCACTTATGTTACGTTGATCGGTCCTATAGTTTCTTATTGGTCGACAAGAGATACTGTAAGAAATATTCAATCTGGAAAAACAGCTATATTGTCAAGTCTACTTCTATCAATAGGAGCAATTTCTACTTACATTATAATTTCTTACTTGATGAGCAATTATACAAATGTAGAACAAAATGTTCTATTGTTTGCAGCCATTTTAATACCTACTATGCTTATTAACGGAATTTTAATTGCGATTAATCTGGGGTGGAAACCTCATGCGATAAGTTATGGAACATTAGCCTATGGAATTTCTTCAGTTCCTCTCGCACTATTTTTAATTTATTATCTAAATTTTGGTGTTACTGGAATTATCATCTCAGTTTTTCTAGCAAACATGATAAGCATTATAATTTTATTTTATTATGCAAAAGAAAAAATTACAAACCAATTCAATAAAACATTTCTAAAAAAATGGCTCAAATTTTCTTGGATACCGATATATCCAGGAATTGCAATTTTGGTCGCCGGATTTGATATATCTGTTTTTACAATTATTACTGGATCAGTTATTGGACTTGCATTTTGGACCGCAGCTATGGTGCTTCCTGCTATGATTTCTCATACGGGATTGATCTCAAGAGCTATTTATGCAAAATTACTTGAAGAAAAAACTAAGGAATTCATGAGTGAGAATTTAACACTCGTATTTTATTTTGGAATTATTTTAATATCTTTAGTAATTACTTTTGCAAGACCTGGTCTGTATGCATTAAATCCAATTTATGAAATTGTATTTCCAGTTGCTATCATAATGTCATTTGAGGTGTTCTTATCTGTATTTACGAATATTTTTCTGCTTTCTCTAGCAGGAATTGAAAGAGTAGACAAATTCGAAAATTCAACTTTTAAAGATTATCTAAAAAGTAAATTATTCTTTCCCCAAACAATTAGGCTCATTCAAACATGTATCTACGTTTTGATTTTAGCTGTTGGACTATTGATCCTTGTAAGCTTTGGTAGCTCTAATCAGGAATTATTACTATTTTGGGCTAGTATTGCATTAATTACACAAATCCCTCTTGTGTGCGTTCTTTATTATTTAGTCCAAAAAAATATAATGATAAAACTAGAGATATCAAGAATTGCTAAATTTGCATTGATTGCTATAGGTGTATTTGGGTTTACATACGTCTTGACAACTCAGTTTTTGGTCTATTCACCTGACATATTTTCATTCATACCAAATGTCTTAATGTTTGCTTCATTTGGAGTTGGTCTGTATATCATTATAACTTATTTAATTGACAATAAAATACGAAATTTAGTCCATGCAGTAATATATGAAATTAAAACAAAAAAGTCTTAAGAAATAAAATGAACATTCTGATAATACATGAAATTGATTGGCTAAAAAAAGTAATTTATGAACCGCACCATTTAGCGGAATTATTTTCTATGAAAGGCCATAAAGTTTTTGTAATTGATTGTAGGGAACCTGACGCTAAAAACTTGATTAGTGGATTCCATACATCAACTATAACCAACTTCAATAGAGTATACAAAAACGCATCAATTACTGTTATTCGGCTTCCATCTTTGCTCATTAAAGGATTTAATCGAGCCACTTATTTTCTAGCGTGTCATAGGATAATAAAAAAAATTGTTCAAAAAAATAAAATTGATATCATTTGGTTATATGGTGTTGCTTCAAACGGTATACAATCTGTGAAGGTTGCTAAGGAATTCAATCTGCCTATAATCCAAAGACAATTAGACGTTTCACATGAATTCGTTAAAATTCCATTTTTAAAACAATTAACTAAAAAATATGAAAAATTTGTAACTAGTAACGTATCAAAGGTACTATGCAGTGCTCCTCAGCTAATTAATTATGCAATTGAAATGGGTGCGAAAGAAAAAAATGTTGAATACTTTCCTTTGGGATTTGATCCTCAGGTTTTTAAACCGATGGTCAAAGATCTGCAGTTAGCACATGATTTGGGAATTTCTGACAATGATAAAGTAATTTTATTTGTAGGTACAATTTATGAATTTTCTGGGTTAGAAAATATAATACAAAAATTTGAAAACGTGAAAGATAAAATAAAAGGGATCAAATTTTTAATCGTTGGCGGGGGGCCAAATTTTGAAAAAATCAAATCTCTAGTAAATAAAAAAAAATTAAGCTCCGATGTGATTTTAACCAATTTCAAACCTCAACATGAAATACCAAAATTTATTTCCTTAGCAAATATTTGCATAAATTCATTTGAGATAAATAAAATAACAGATAGAATTATCCCAATTAAAATTTTTGAGTATTTAGCATGCGGAAAACCTGTATTATCAACTCCACTAAAAGGCACTATGGATTTGTTACCCAAAGAAGATTTTGGCATAATTTATTCTCCATCTGATTCGTTCGTAGAAAGCCTATCCGATCTACTAACTAATACAGAGAAATTAGAAGAATTAGGTAACAAAGGGTTGGATTATGTTATTAAAAATCATGATTGGGATATTTTAGCTGATTCTCTTCTCAAAAAATTTGAAAATTTAGTAGATAGTAAAAAATAGATATTTAAATTTGTTATAAAACTAAATTGAATAAATTGCTATCATCCATAATTCAAAAATTTATCTTTCAAATTATGAAATCACGTTATGCTGCGCATCTAATTTTTAAAATTGATTTTAAACCAGTTAAAAAAGGTGCTTACTATTTTGATATGACTACACTTGTTCTAACTAAGTTAGTATTAAGAGAAATTAACAAAGACAATCGTGTTCTAGATATGGGAACCGGCACATCTTCAATTATAGGTTTAACCCTTTGGAAACAGTGTGGTTGTTACGTAGTTTGTAGTGACATAAATCCTGAAATTATTTCAATGGCTCAAGAGAATGTTGAATTTAATCAGGCTCCCATACAAGTTAAACATTCAAATTTATTTGAAAACATAGAGGAAGATTTTGATGTTGTTGTATTCAATCCTCCCTATGTTCCAACTAAAAAAGGAACTATGAGTAACCTCTCCAAACAGTTTCAATCACAGTGGGATGGAGGTGAGGATGGTAGTGTAATTGTTAAACAATTTTTAGATGAATTACAACAAATTAAAAGATCTGTCAAGGCATATGTTGGTGTTAATTATTGGTATCTACCGAAAGAAAAATTTTTACCCATGATTGAAATTAAAAAAGATCTTAAATTAAGAAAAATCTATAGACACACATTTCTACCAATAGAAGTATTCATTATAGAAAAAAAGTATGTTCCTAAAATTTAGAAGCATTACTGTTTAAAATGTTAATAAACAATATTATAAGACATTTTTTAAGATTCTAGTAAATCATCTTTAATCCTAAGAAATCATCCACATTTTTTCTGACAGTTTTTGAATAACTTGAAAAATTAATTACAAAATAATTTATACGTAAATATTTCTATGGTATCCATGACAGATCTTTCATAAGTTTCTTTAGATTTGGTTTTGTAATTAGTGGCACAGTATCTGAACTATATTCAGACAACCTTTCTTTTTTCAATGAATCTAAGTCAAACTCCAATTCTCTATGGATGATATAATGGTCTTCCATCTCTTTTACATTTCTCATCTCTTCTTCAGAAACTAATACCTCATGTATCTTTTCTCCAGCTCTTCTTCCAACTAAATTAATTGGGTAATCGTCATTTCCAGTTTTGGTTTCTGCATATACTTTAGCTAGATCTACAATTTTTGTTGCAGGTGCCTTTTTTACAAAAATCTCTCCTCCTTGTGTATTTTTTAAGGCATAAAATACAAGATGGATTGCTTCACTTAGTGTTAACATAAATCTAGTCATATCTGGGTGTGTAACCGGAAGTGGCTTATTTTTTTTAATTTTTGCATCCCAAAGTGGAATTACACTACCTCTACTCCCCAAAACATTTCCATATCTTACACATGAAAATTTTGTTCCATCCTTTTGTAAGTCATCTGATAACATAATCTTCTCTTGAAGTGCCTTTGTCATTCCCATTGCATTAACTGGTTTAACTGCCTTGTCAGTACTAATTGAAATTACATTTTTTACTTTTCTTGCAACTGCAGCTCTTACAATATTGTAGGTTCCAATAATATTGGTTTTCACCGCCTCATATGGATATAATTCTACAGTTGGTACCTGTTTTAACGCAGCGGCATGAAATATGACATCCATATCTTTTGAGGTTGAATAAAACCTCTCATAATCCCTTATGTCTCCAATAACAAATGATAGCTTTTTAGAAATTTCATCATCAGCTAAATCTTGTTTCATTGCATATTGTTTATCCTCATCTCTGCTGAATATTACAACTTTTTTTGGTGATAAATTTGAAATTTCTTTCACTAACTGACGACCAAAACTACCTGTACCACCAGTAATTAGGATATTTCTTCCATCGATCATTGATGAATAATTCATACATTTTGTGACAACCATTATTTTATAAGTCAATATTTTGTTCATGAATAACCTATATGCTAAATGAAATTTTCAAATATTGGTTGGTCGAAAATGAATCAAAATACTAAAGTTTTTCTTGTTATAACAATTTTATTTTTTTCAATCTACACATTAACATCTGATGGTCATAGAGCTACTAGTGATGAGGACTTTGCTCAACAACAGGCTTTGAGAATTGTTCTTCAAGAACCAGATCCTGAATTTGTACTTGGCGAATCAGGTAATTTCTTCAAGTATCCAGAATTTTGGTATCCATACAACCCTGGGGGCGGTGAAAATAAGTGTATTTATGGCATACTTTGTTATCCTATAGGAATAGTATATTCTGTTACTGAGGTACCTTTTGTTTTTCTTAATCATCACTTAAATTTTCTTACTACCGAAAGTGTGGTTTTTACAGTAGCAGACTTTCCAGACGCTCATTATGTAATGTGGCGAAACAGCGTTGACCCGAGTCACACGTTTATGGAATTATTTTATGGTCCATTATTTTCATCTCTTTCAGTTGGAACTTTCTTTTTGATTGCACGCTCTTTTAATTATAAAATAACCACGTCTTTATCACTTGCATTTATACTTGGTCTTGCTACAATTTTCTTTGCATATTCACAAACCTCCTTCAATAATCCTTCTTCTGTATTTTTTGTGTTGGCCGGATTTCTATTTTTCAAGAGGTTCATAGATAACCAAAAAATATTGTACTCTATTGCTTCAGCAGTACTTTTAGTTTTTGGTTTTATGATCAGGCACGATGTAGTATATGTCATAATTCCTCTCTTTTTCTTCTTAATACTGTATGTTACATTCCAAAAAACTTGGACACTATCAAGTATTATTCAAAAAATTAAAAAAATAATATCATTTACGTTGCCTCTTCTTTTAGGATACGAATTTGAAAGAACAATTGAGGCTATGCGGTACTCCGTTGAAGCAACAACAGGTATTGGGACAGAGGTTGTTACTATTGCAACTACCTTTGGACGGGCAGGAATGGTTCATGGAGACGTGTGGGCTGGAATGTTTGGTCTATTATTTAGTCCAGGTGCAGGTCTTTTTGTATTTGTGCCAATTTTGCTCACTGTATTTTTTGCCTTTCCTGATTTCTTTAGGAAAAATAAATTATTTACCATATTACTTTTAGTAATTCCTTCAATCTATATCATTGATTTTGGAAGTATGAATATATGGCAAGGATATACAGCATGGTCTCCAAAATATCTTTACGTTATAATTCCATTTTTATTATTACCTTTAGGCGCAAGTATTGAAAAAAGAGGTAGAAAAATTCTGTTGGTTATTGGTATACTTTGTTGTATAGGATTCATTTTTAATTTTTCATATATTATACAAGATGTATCGTGGTTTGTGTGGGGACAACCAGGTGGTTATGAGGGCTTGATGAAACTAGCCCAAGGGCGTTCGTGTGTTGTTTACATATGCCCAGAAGTAACGTGGACATTTCAATATAGCCAATTAACTCATTCCCTTCATTTCGCTCTAAATAATCTTCACCCAGATTTGTTTCTTTTAAAATTATTTGGAATTCAGTATTATATTCTAACATTAGTTTCAGTCTTATCTGCTGAATTTTATTTGCTTTATAGAATTTTAAAGCCTAGAACTGTTTCTTTAAAAGACTATAAAGAAAACACTGAAAAAAATATCTAACCTTTTTTAACTAAATAATTTTCAAGAACTAAACAATCTAACCCACTGAATTTTAAATCATGAAGTGCTTGTTCTGGTGTGTGCACTATTGCTTGCCCACTTCTATTAAATGATGTATTAAGTAAGACTGATGTACCACTTGTATCACCAAAATTAGATATTAGAGAATGAAATTCAGGGTTAATTTCCCTTTTGACATCTTGAACTCTAACACTTTTGTCTATGAACGTAGTTGCTGGGGCTTCCTTTACCATCTTCTCAGTACCAGTTAATGCTAATATCATAAAAGGCGCCTCTGAATTTTTGTCATTTATTACATAATTTTTCATTGATTCATGAGTTATACTAGGACAAAATGGTTGGAATTCAGGCCGTTTTTTTATAGTTGAAAGAATTTTTTTCTTGTTTTCTAATTTCTTGGGCGAAATAAGTACACTTCTTGCTCCTAATGCCCTGGGCCCAAATTCCATACTACCTCTGAACCATCCTACCATAGAATCATTCGGAATAATCTCTGAACCTACATATGATCCAATATCTTCTATGTATTCATATTCAAAATCTGTTTTATCTAAAACTGATTTGATATAATCATTTGAGTATGATGCACCATAGTAAACGTGTTCAGTTTTTTTATTTTTTACACCCTCATGCAAATGAGAATCAAGCAATGCAGCCCCTATACTTACTCCTGAATCTCCCGCAGCTGGATAGATGTACATATCCACCACTTCTGGAATTTGATATATTTTCTGATTTGTTTTTACATTATAGAAAATTCCCCCCGCAAGCACAACCTGATTAATTCCCGTTACTCTTATTGCATTTTTTACAAGTTCCGTTACAGTTTCATCTAATACCCGTTGTGCAGCATATGCTGAATCTTCTCTTCTAAAATCTTTTAAAAGGTGCGAAAATTTCAAACTTATGTTTCTATGATATGGGGCCAACTTTCCTTTAATCTCCAATTCATCTACGTGAAAAAAACTCTTAAGAATATTATATGCCTTGGTCTCTTTTCCAAATGCAGCTAATGCTTCTGTTTTTCCTTCATCATTTCCATACCTAAAACCAATCGCTTCCGTTACCGCACCAAAAAAATGTCCTAAAGATGATTCTACAGTTGAGTATGACAATCGTTTTAATTCATTATTTTCGAAAATACTGACCGTCGATGTAATTCCATCTCCTCTTCCATCTGCAGTTATTACAAGACATTTGCTCCAGCCACTAGTCAATGCTGCTGTAGCCGCATGACATGTATGATGATCATACCTTACAATTGGCGCATTTATACCTAATTTAGATAATGCAGATCTTATCATATTTTGCGTTGTTGCATATTCAAACCTTTTAAGAAATTTTGATGTATGGGAATAACTGTAATATTTTTCAAACATACTAATTCCTACTCTGTCTGTCCAATTTTTAACTGGGTTTGAAGTTACAGTTCGTTGATTCAGAACTGACTGCTTGATATAAGACGGTAACAAAATCTCTTTGTAACCTATTGCAACCCGGTCTATATCAGAGGGTCTAATTTTAGCGATTTGAATTACTTCCTTAATTGCTAATTCTGGAAATCCACCACAATACTTGATTCTTCTTATTCGTTCTTCATCAATTGCAGCAAGTATAATACCATCCCTAATTATGCATGCACTACTACCTGATGAAGCATCTGAAAAACCAAGAAGTATTGCCATTTTATTTTATTTCACATAGTTGGTTATGAATTAAATGATACATTGTTTTCAATTATTAAAACCCAAGAAATCTTGTGCAGATGTAAATTCAAAGTCGCCTAGTAATTTTTCAAATTTTGTAAGAATATTTCGTTTTCCATAATAATAATGCCAGCTATACTCTTTTATTTTGGGCATATTTTCATCCAAATCTTTTGGATGAAAATAAAGCATAGCAGGTCTGTTATTATGATTAAATTTCTTAATTCCCTGTGATATAAGAAAATAAGGAAGAGCCCTGAAGTAAAATCCCCCTGCCACTGGTAAATTATAACATGAAAGAATTCTATTTGTTAGTGGTGGTATTTCAACCAGTTCTTCATCGTCATCATTTTCTAGAAAATTTTCCTGTGATGGATGATATATTTGCGTAGGTGAA
>Ga0310121_10000672_pt1 | contig 36692 bp, 28 predicted proteins | sample CB27_Tmax_986_MG_FD_203504 | JGI IMG/M metagenome (GOLD analysis project Ga0310121, IMG submission 203504) | Marine microbial communities from Western Arctic Ocean, Canada - CB27_Tmax_986 | ecosystem: Environmental > Aquatic > Marine > Oceanic | place: Canada: Western Arctic Ocean | collected...
AGCTTGAGACCGGTGTGCAGGAACGTCCCGGCAGAGGCGAGCGTCAGTGTGAGGAAGATCCACATCAGGTGCTGCTCGCCCGCGGCCGAGACAATCATTGACTTGCTGACAAAACCGCTAAAGAGCGGCACGGCTGAGATGGCGAAGGCACCGATCATGTAAAGGGTGAGGGTGATAGGCATCGTCTTGTAGAGCCCGCCCATTTCCCTCAGCTTTCGTCGCCCCGTCATCTGTATGACCGCGCCGGCTCCCATAAAGAGCAGCGCCTTGTAGAGAATATGCGCGAAAGCGTGAGCAGCGGCACCGTTAAGGGCCAATGCAGTACCAATTCCCACTGCGCAGACCATGTAGCCGACCTGGCTAATAATGTGGTAAGCCAACAGCCGGCGCGCATCGTTTTCCAGCACGGCATAGACCACGCCGTAAACCGCCATGGCCGCACCCAGCCAGACAAGTAGCTCCGTCCCCGGGAAACCGCGGATCAAGACATAGACCGCAGACTTGGTGGTAAAAGCGGTCATGAAGACCGCGCTGGTGACACTGGCCTCGGGGTAGGCATCTGGCAGCCAGGCTCCCAGAGGCGGGACGGCCGCGTTGATCAGGAAGGCAAGCAGGATCAACCACCAGGCGGCCGTGTGTTCCAGGGCCGCCATGTTGCCGAATGCAAACGAGTTGTTGTTTTCAGACCCGTAGAGCACGATTCCTGCCAACAGGATCAGCCCGCCGACAATATGGACCAGCAGGTAACGGAAGCCGGCCCTGCCGGCACCCGGTTCACGGCTCTGCCAGACAAGAAGTGCCGAGGAAATCGCCATCAGTTCCCAGAACACGTAAAGGGAGATGAAATCGCCGGAAAAAGTCACCCCCAGCGCCCCGCCGGCATAGATCAGGGCTGTCACGTGCTGAGAGTTGTGCTCCACGTGCAGCGCGTAGATCATCCCCAGCAGGGCCATGATCGAAAAGACATAGGAGAAGATCAGGCTTAACTGGTCCACTCGGCCAAACACCACCTCAAGTCCCAGGAAGCTGACCTCCCCATAGGTGCCTTTCGTCATACCCAGGCAGATGACCACGGCCACCGCCGGAATCGCAACCATCAGCGCACGCCTGGCCCAGCCCCTGAGCAGGGGAAGGATCCAGGCACCCAGGATGAGTACGAGCCCTGGGTGCAACCAGGAGATATTCAAGGCATCAAGAATCATAGTGATCCTCCCGGCGCATCAACCACACCTTCCCGAGAAACTTGGAGATCACGATGATTGCCACGCAGGAAACAAGCCCGTAAAGCGAACCAAATGCCGGAATCGACTCGAACCAGAAACGATGGTGTTCCTCGTGGGGAAACAACTTTGGTAGAGCAATCGGCGCCAGCAACACCAGCCCTTCCACCAAGGCGATTACCACCAGGCTGATGTAGAACCAGCGCTTGATGCGGGCAAAACAGATTGGATCTTCGAGCTGTCTCTCCAGGAAATTCACGGCAGCAGTCCCCCGTTGAGAGCGAGGGAGTCGCGGATGATCCTGGCCAATTCCTGCACAGGGGCCGGATAAAGTCCCAGGATCAGGCTTGCGGTCGCGGTAATCACCAGCGGCACAACCATCCAGGGGACCTCACGGATCTTGTCGTTTATCTCCGGACCCTTCTCGAAGTAGGCCTTGTAGATGATCGGGCCGAGATAGGCGGCGCTCAGCAATGACCCTGCCAGTAACACTCCCATGATGAGCCAGTTGCCGGCTTCGATACTGCCGGTCACCAGGTACCACTTCGAAACGAACCCGGAGCTCAGGGGAATGCCAACAATGCTTAACGAGGCGATCGCAAAGGCAGCCATCGTCCAGGGCATCTGCTTGGCCAGGCCGGATAGTTGGCTGATCTCGGTCTTGTGGGTGGAGACGTAAATGGAACCGGCACACAGGAAGAGCGTGATCTTGGAGACAGCGTGGTTGGAGATATGGATCATCCCCCCGAGTACGCTACTGGCGGTCAGCAGTGCTCCGCCCAGGATGATGTAGGAGAGCTGGCTGACCGTGGAATACGCCAGCCGCGCCTTGAGATTGTCCTGGTCCAGTGCCAGCACCGAGGCGACCAGGATCGTTATCGAGGCGACGATCAAGGCCAGGTTGTCTGCACCAAGGGCATGCATGCTCTTGGCGCCAAAAACGAACAGGAAGATACGCAGCGTGGAAAAGACCCCGGTCTTGACCACGGCCACCGCATGCAACAGTGCGCTGACCGGAGTAGGGGCTACCATGGCGGCAGGCAGCCAACTGTGCAGCGGCATGAGTGCGTTCTTGGCAAAGCCGAACAGGAACAGCGCGAAGATCATGTAGAGCAGCATGGGCTGCTCGCTGACATCTGTGAGAGTCAGTATTCCGCCCTGACGAAAATCTAGCGTTCCAGCCACGTTGTAAGTGAGAATGATGGCTGCCATGAGAAACAACTTGGCAGCCCCCAGCAGGTAGATGACGTACTTGCGGGAACCCTCCTTGGCCTCGTCAGTCTCCTTGTGACTCACCAGGGGATAGGTGACCAGGGTCAAGGCTTCATAAAACAGGAACAGTGTGAACAGGTTGGCCGAGAAAGCCACTCCCACCGTGGCAGAAAGGGCCAGTGCGAAGCAGGTAAAGTAGCGAGTTTGAGCGTGTTCTTGCAGCGACCGCATGTACCCGATCGAGTAGAACGAGGTCAAAATCCACAACAGGGACGCCCCCAGGGCAAAGAGGAGACCGAAGGCATCCACTCGAAATGCCAGCTCGATGCCGGGGAGGATTTGGAAGAGCACGCACTGCGGCGTGCCACCTGCCAGGACCTCAGGGACCATCCTGGCGACCAGCGCAAACAACACAACACCGGCTGCAACCGACCAGAACTCCCTCAGGTTGGCACGCCGCTCGCCAGTCCAGGCAATGAGCAGCGCGCCGAGCGCGGGAGTGAGAACTGCGAGCAGGGGTATACTTGAAATCCAGGATTCCACCGTTGTCACCACTTGAGTTTGGTCAGGTCCGACACGTCCGCTCCCGACTTGATCCGGTTCTTGGCGATCAAAAGCCCCAGGCCGATTCCTGCCTCCGCGGCTGCAATAGCGATCACGAACAGGGCCAGGACCTGGCCGCGCAAGTTCCCATGATGCTGACTGAATCCGGCCAAGCTGATGTTAATCGCCGTGAGCATGATTTCCACCGAGATGAACATCAGGATGATGTTGCGTCGTGCCAGGAAGCCGAAGGCTCCGATCCCAAACAGAAGAGCACTCAATTTCAGGACTACATCCATCGGTGCAATCATGATTCGGCGCTCCTTCTCCCGGCGAGAACGACCGCCCCGATAATGGCGGCCAGCAGCACGAGCGAAACGATCTCGAAGGGCAGGGCGAAGGGACCAAAAAGTTGCTTTCCTACCTGCGCAAGGTTCCCCGGAGATGGATCTTCCGCGATCCGTGGTTCCACCTGTACCAATAAGGCCAGGCTGATGATGAAGATTCCGGTGACCATCGCGAGTGGCCAGTGCTTACTAAACCGCGGTCGAGTCTCCTCGCCCGACAGGTCGAGTAGCATCACGATAAAAAGGTAGAAGATCAGAATGGCACCCGCATAGACAATAACCTGGACCGCTGCCAGGAACTCCGCATGCAGAATCAGGAAAATACCCGCCACGTGCATAAAGAGGACCAGTACCCAGAGCATGCTGTGGACGGGGTTCTTGCGAGTCACGGCCAGGGTGGCACTTACGACGCTAGCGCCAGCCATGTAGTAGAAGGCGGGTGTGGCAAGGTCGAAGATCATGGGATATCAGCCAGCTGTGTCGTCATTTCTGGACAAGGGCCAGCTTCCCCCGGTCTGGAAGCACAACCAGTCAGACATACACCAATCGAACAGGGTAGTTTGTGAAAAAAATCACAAACAACGAATGATAGGAGTTTAAACTCCTAGGAGGGCCTGTCAATGGCATCTACGTCGGTGCCTCGCTGCCGGGCACGCGCATGATAAGTGGAATCTTCCGTGTTGAAGTTCGTAACGAAACCTAACCTGACGTCTCCTGGTAGCCAGACCGGGTGCCTGACAGGTGTCAGGCACCGCTACTTGGCCGGATCTCCAACCAGCAACAGGAAGCCGGTCGGGAAGGAAAAGGCTTTTGCCCGGTGAACCTGTGAATTCCGCTCGCTTGGTAGGCGCAAATCTTGTTTTTCGCGGGTGGTGATTGACAGCCCGTATCGCCACGTCACGCTGCGGGCAGATGATCAAGCCGACCTTACAGCGACGTATCTCGGAGAGAGGCGCCCGGTACATCACCTTCGTTTTGATGCCTGATCCCTGTCAATGAGATGGTGTTGGGGCTGTCGGATAGTCAACGATCAGATTCAAACTGGCGTGATCAGGGGTGTCAACGGGTGCCCAGACCAACACGCCCAATGCCGAGGCGGTTAGTGGTGCGCGCACTCTTTTTGTAGCCAGCGGATCGCCCATAAAAAAAGCGACGCCTGCGAAACTGCAAAAACAAGCAGTCTGGCGCAATGCGTCGCTTTATCTGTGGGCCTGAGAGGACTCGAACCTCCACGGGCTGTAATGCCCACTAGAACCTGAATCTAGCGCGTCTGCCAATTTCGCCACAGGCCCAACACGGATAATAAGTGTCCACAGTTTCGATCACCGGTCCCAGAAAGTCAAGCGGAACTGGATGTGGCAGGTGAACCGGTCACTCATCCAGCGTTGTTTCCAATCACGAAGATCTGAAGTGTCGATTCAAGAAGATCGTCCGGGAAAGTGAGTAGCCTGAAACTGGATGTGTCAGTGGATCATTCTTTGCCCGGGTCGCTGATCAAACGAAGGTATCCTGCGATGCGCGCTTGAAAGTCAATCAAATCTTGCCAGGGACGCATTTCAAACTCCACCATTTCCTCGTCCTCATTGGTGTGAGCCGAATGCAGTACATTGCGTACGCGGATGTGCAGGTATTCCAGCAGTTCCGACAACTGAGCTGCCTGGGCCGGGGAGAGACGTTCGGGTAACTCGGGAGGTTCGAGTAGATGCAGGGTGGCTTGAAGGTCAATGTCATCCGACCAGTTTAACTCGTAATCCAACGGATCCCCTTGATTTTCACCTTCCAACGATTCCGAATTCTCGTCGACCGTGGGGTTTTTGGGAGTGCCATTTTTTCGCAAGTTGGCCAGTCGTTCGGCAATCTCCTCGCGGGAACCAAAGACCAGCACCGAACGTCCGATCGTCAACAGATCGCCGAAACGAAGGATACATAGCTGAATGTCTTCACCGTTGACCCTGGTGCCGTTTGTACTTTCCAGATCGGTCAGGACTAACTTCTCATTGTCCTCCTGGATTTTGACATGGTAACGGCTGACACGCTCGTCATTCAACTGAATGGTATTACCTTCTTCCCTGCCAATCGTGATTGGAGGTTCCAGGTTTTCATAGATCCGACCGCGGTCGGCCCCATCTAACAGACGTAACGTGAGCATCGGCATCGATCGTTTTGTGAGCTTTGACTGGTGACTTTTCGCAGGAGTGCCAGACTTCTATCGCGGTACCGGTTCTTCTACGGAAACGAACTCTATAGCCGGATAAAATTAGCCATCTCAACCATCGGGGGCACATCCTGTGTACCCCAGTGAAAGACGCCCCATGGAGCCAACCTACAAATTCTAACCCCGCAGCGCATTCCAATCACCCCCGAATCCTACGGGTCGAGGATGTCGAACCCAAGGGCAGATGTCTTAGAACCGTCAGGACCGGAGAAGAAATGTTGCGCTGTCCCGGTCGGTCGAGCTGTTCAGTCCGGTCCGAATCGCTGTGAGAGAAAGTGGCTTCTGACGAGAGAATAGGCCCCCGTTTAAGAGAGTTTCTGAGGCGGGAAGCAGCTTGTGTCAATCAGGTCCGTCGCTGCTCCGGGAGTAGTCCCAACGGACAGGTTTCGTATTTTCCCTCGACTTGATTCGTTCTCGTCTGGTACCCGGCGTTGAAACCCGGGCTCTGAAAGTTTATGCTGCGCCAGAGGCTTTGCGAGCGCCCGTGGCGCAATTGGATAGCGCATCGGTCTTCGGAACCGAGGGTTGTAGGTTCGAATCCTACCGGGCGTGCTGCCTTCTCGTACAGATCTCAATCTTTTGGCCACATCCTGAAACCGGACAATTAGTAAAATTGAAGTCGAGGCCAACCCGCGGGTTGGCTGCAGACTTTCCGGAGGCCTTGGCAACTCCTATCCAGCCCCCAGAGAATCTTGCCTCAATTATCCTCCCTGCCTCGTATTGCTTTGATCACAGCCGGTGCGGCTGGTATGTACTGCGGAAGTTGCTTGCGAGATAGTGCGCTCGCCGCGACCTTGTTGAAGCGGGGCGTCGACATTCAGTTGATACCCACGTACACCCCCTTACGAACGGAAGGGGACGATGTCAGCATCGACCGTGTTTTTTTCGGAGGTATCAACGTCTATCTCCAACAACGGCTCGGCTACTATCGCTATCTTCCACGCTGGGTGCATTCGATGTTGGATCATCCACGACTCCTCCGCTGGGCAGCACGGCAGAATCTATCGACCCAGGCCCGAGAAGTGGGTGACTTAACGCTTTCGATGTTGCGCGGGAAAGAGGGTAATCAGAGTCGCGAGGTTGACAAAATAGTCCGCTGGCTGGCCACTTCCGCGCGGCCTGATGTGATCAACCTGAGCAACATGTTGTTGGCAGGGTGTTTACCTGAAATCAGACGGGCACTTGACGTCCCCATTGTGGTCACGCTTCAAGGGGACGATTTGTTTATCGAGGAGTTACCGGAAACTTACCGTCGTCAGGCATTGAAAGAGATTCAGCGTCTGGTTGCCTGCGTCGATGTATTCATCGTGTTTACGGAATATTACGCGAATTTTATGAGCGAATACTTTGGTATTCCCGCCGACAAAATACGCATCGTTCCCCTGGGCATCAGTCTGGAGGGATTTCCGGTGCAACTACCGGTCCGGCCCGACCGACATCCCACGATCGGCTACATGGCAAGACTTTGTCCCGCCAAGGGGCTGCACCATCTGGTGGATGCATTTGTGCGACTACGAGAAATGGCTCCCGGGGAATCGATTCAACTTCGAATAGCAGGCTGGCTTTCCGAACACGACCGTCCTTACGCCGAATCACAATTTGAAAAAATTCGTGCAGCCGGTTTCGGCAACGATTTCGAATACTTGGGGTCGGTGGATCGACGCTCGAAGCTGGAATTTCTCAGGTCACTGGATGTCTTAAGCGTTCCCACGGTCTACCGGGAACCGAAAGGAATGTACGTGTTGGAAGCACTGGCTAGCGGTACGCCCGTGGTCCAGCCGGGGCATGGGGCATTTCCGGAACTTCTGGCCGCTGGCGGAGGTCGCTTGTTCCAGCCGAATGACGTGGAGGAACTCGCCAGGACATTGCACGAAGTCTTGGCCGGTCATCAACAAAGAGAAGACTTGCGCCGTAGTGGCCATCAGAGTGTGCACCAGAAAAGCCACATCGATGGAATGGCAGATGCAACCATGGAAGTCTTTCTCGACGTTCTGCCTCGGTGAAGGTATCCTAGGGGTCGTGCTCCGCTCCCCGCAGGATGCTCACGGTTGCCAAGTTGCGCATGTGTGCTGTCTAATGTCCGGAGAGCACCGATGGGGCAATCTAGCATTCTGGACCGCTGCGAGTTTCAGACGATCGTTGAGATTTCCACGTCGCAGAGCATAGTGGATCAACCATGATTACACCGCGTCGATCTCTAAAACTCCCAATTATTTTTGCCATCTTGATGATCGTCATGTTGGTCGCCCTGATGGTTGGTTGGGTGTTGTTGGCTGTTATCAGGGCTGGTGAAGCCGATTATGCGCCCGTCCATTGGACCCTGTTGTCCGTGGGAACCACGTTTTTGGTTTTGATACTTGGCGGGACGATTTTTTATCTGGTACTCACGATCAAGACATTCAACCTGAATCGGCGCCAATCAAATTTCATTGCAAGTGTGACTCACGAATTGAAATCCCCCATTGCTTCCCTGAAGCTCTACCTGCAAACGCTCGACCGCCACCAGGTCAACGAACAACAGCGGGCGGAATTTCGGCAATACATGCTGGAAGATGTTGAACGCCTGGATCATTTGATCAATCACTTGTTGGACGCGGCCAGCCTGGAGAAACCACGTGTCGAGAGCGATGTTGAAAACATCGATTTAGCCGCGATCCTAAAGGAATGTGGTGAGGCAGTCTGTCTGCGTTACCGAGTGCCAGCGACCACCATTCAGTTTGATCTCGAACCATGTCAAGTTCGGTCTGCCAGAATGGATGTTGACATGATCTTTCGCAACCTGCTGGACAACGCGGTGAAATACGCAGGTAACGAGCCTCGGGTGGTGGTGACGTTGCGTTTTCATGACGACCAGAAAAAGACTGCAGTGACACAGATAAAAGACAACGGTCGAGGAATTCCAGTTGCCATGCGTCGCAAGATTTTTGGACGTTTTGAACGGTTGGGACTTGAACTTGAACGGGAAAAACCGGGAACCGGGTTGGGCCTTTATATCGTGCGTACGCTCGTGCGTCGGCTGTCGGGCCGTATTGCGGTCATGGACGCGGTGCCCGAACCGGGAACGGTGTTTGAAATTCGACTACCCGGTGTTCAGAGTCTGGCCGAGGATGCAGACTTGCAATCAGAAGATACACTCCCACATGTAGCAAGTGTCGGATGACAAACAATCAAAAACATATTCTCGTCGTCGACGATGAAGTTCACCTGGCGAAGGGGATTCAGTACAACCTGGAACAGGAAGGGTACCGTGTCACGCGGGTGCTGGATGGTGCGAGTGCTTTGAAGCTGCTGCAAAATTCAGATAGCTCGTTCCATCTGGTGATTCTGGATCTGATGTTGCCGGGCATGAGCGGCTATGTTGTGTGTGAAACGCTACGTGAAGTAGGAAATCACGTTCCCGTTTTAATTCTCAGTGCACGCACCTTGACCGAAGATCGAACTCGGGGATTCGATGTAGGGGCCAATCAGTATCTGACCAAGCCCTTTGAGCTTGAAGAACTCCTGAGTCGCGTCAAGAGCCTGCTCACCCTGTCCGCCCATCGGCAGTCGACCGTCGAGCAACCCTTTGAAACCGAAAGTTTTGAATTTTCCAGTGCCAAGATTGATTTTGAGACGCATGAAGTGCGTGTGGACGGGAAACCTATTCGGCTGACTCATCTTGAGTTAAAGCTGTTGCGATATTTTGTGGTTAACGCGGGTCGTGTGATCACGCGAAAAGAATTGCTGGAGAATGTCTGGGAGATGCCAGGCAATGTGACCACCCGTGCTCCAGATCAATTCATTCGTCGCTTGCGAAAGTACTTTGAACCCGACCCGGCGGTTCCGCGTTATTTTCTTACGCTTCGCGACTCTGGATACAGATTTGTGAGTGATGGCGAGGACGCCTAATCAAGTTGTTACAGGACTTGGTGAAGGCTGCCAGTTCGTCCTGTCGGCGATCTTCTACTTGCCCTTCACTCGAGAGAAATAGCAAGCCACCAGCAGTTGGGTTGTTTTGGTGACGTCAGCCGGGTGGAAAGGCTCGCTTGTCAGGTCAGGGTGAGGAGTCCCTGACAACGAACAGAGAGGTTCTCAACATGGCTGTTCGGCACTATGGGGATCGTCGCTTGCCCGAGCGCCGATCGGATTGTTCTCGACGTGATTTGAAATCGAGAGCGGCCGAGTTGATACAATAGCGCAGTCCCGTAGGTTCCGGACCGTCTTCGAAAACATGTCCCAGGTGAGCATCACAGCGACGACACTTGACTTCGATCCGCACACTGAAGAAAAATGATCGGTCTTCTTCCAGCAACACATATTGCTGCTGAAACGGTTCCCAAAAACTGGGCCAGCCGGTACCGGATTTGAACTTTGTGGTGGAATTGAACAAAGGCAAGTCACAACAGATGCATTTGTAAATGCCATTCCGTTTGTTATCCCAGTACGTCCCGGTAAAAGCCCGCTCGGTACCCTTTTTTCGAGTGACGTGAAATTGTTCTTCCGTCAGCAGGGTTTTCCATTCTTTTTCCGGTTTCACAACAGGTTTCAGGCTCTCCTGCGCGGGAGACAAATCCTGTGCGATTTTGTCTCCAGAGTTTTCCTCACTAAAGGTAGTGCGTGTGGCAAAGATCACTGCGACAACCAAAATTAGGAACAAGGGAATACCGGTGACCATTGCCGTCGTCCAAACTCGGCCTTGTCGTGACTTCATCGGAACCTCCGGAAAACTACAGTAACGATGGGTTTCATTGAACAGGGGAGACTATTTCAAGTTTAGCACAAATCAGTTCAGTGTGGTGTGCCAGGTGGCGGATGCAGATTCATTTGGCTCGTCTTTCAGGGGGACTTCCAGCGGCATTGCACCGGTCACCTTGGCAAAATTTTCGGTTGGGTATCCCGGATGCAACTTAGGTACCTAGCACTACATGCACCATGAAACAAGATCAATACGTTATCAACGGACCATCGAATCACTGCCCGGGACACGGGTATTCCTGTTCCGCGTCAGCATTTCCTCGAGCGCCTTTGGAAGACCGTAAACGGGAATGTTTCTGAAAAACTCTTGAACGAGTTTTGTTTCCCGGCGGGGAAAATCATTGTTTGCGGCTGAACGAAAAATGGAGCGGCAGCGGTCGCCCCGGGTGCGTCAGCGAGTCCAAGAGAGCCACTGTTTTAACAGGGACTTGACCGTGGGTGTCAGGCGAGTGCGATTGTATTGGTCTCCAATTTTTCGAATCGCCTCCGCTTGAGTCGGGTAAGGATGAATCGTGCGGGCGATTCCTCGCAGTCCAATGCGGTGTTTCATGGCCAAGGTAATTTCGGAAATCATATCTCCGGCGTTGTTGGCCACAATGGTTGCTCCCAGGATGCGGTCGGTGTTCTTAGCCACATGAACCTTGACAAACCCTGCGTCGCTGCCTTCCAGGACTGCGCGATCGATGTCTTTCAATTCTTGCACATAGGTATCGATTTCAACGTTTTGATCGCGTGCCTCGGTTTCGTTCAACCCCACGCGACCTATTTCAGGTGACGTGTAGGTGCACCATGGAATGACCAGATTGCTCACTTGAGTCCGGCCTGCGAACAGAGCGTTCTGAATGACAATGCGTGCCATGAAATCGGCCGCATGAGTGAACTTATGAGGGGAACATACGTCCCCGGCGGCATAAATTCGTGGATTAGTGGTTTGAAGGCGGGCGTTCACTTGCACGCCACGCTGGTCGTGTTGCACACCTGCCACCTGGAGATTCAGGTGCTCAACGTTGGCGGTTCGACCCACTGCCACCAGCAAATGATCGACCACGATATCGTGGCCCTTCTCACCCGCGGCCGTTACTCCGATGCACGCACCCCGTTTCTGCAATTCCAAACGCTTGCCTGTCGGGTAGATGTGCACACGATCTTTCTCCAACTCCTTGCTGAGGATACCGGCGGCCTGTCGGTCCTCACGAGGCAGGATGCCGCGTTCGCTAGTGAACAGGTGGACTTGGGAGCCCAGGCGAGCGAACGACTGGGCCAATTCACAGCCCATGGGGCCGGCCCCGATGACTGCCAGGCGAGGTGGCAGTTCTGTCAAAGAGAAAACAGATTCATTGGTCAAATAGTCAACCTGGTCCAGACCGTGAAGAGGCGGCGCCGCAGCACGTCCGCCGCTGGCTATCACGGCGCGGCGAAAAACTAAGCGGGTCGAATTTACCTCAATGCAGTCGGAGTCGACAAATTTTCCTTCGCCAAAAAACACGTCGACCCCCAGGTCTTTGAAACGGGTTGCAGAATCGTTGAGACTGATGTGGGATCGCAAGCGGCGGATACGTTGCATCACTGAGGCAAAGTCCACGTGCGTTTCCTGCGGGACGCGGACGCCAAATTTTTGAGCATCTTGAACTGCGTTGGCAGCCCGGGCCGCACTGATGAGCCCTTTGGACGGCACACAGCCCACATTCAAGCAGTCGCCTCCCATCAGGTTCCGCTCGACGAGCGCCACCTTGGCACCCAATCCGGCAGCTCCGGCAGCTGTCACTAGCCCCGCGGTTCCGGCCCCAATCACCACCAGGTTGTAGCGACCCTCGGGAGTTGGATTGATCCAGTTATTTGGATGAACGTTGGCTTCAAGCTGCTGGTTGTATTTGTCCTTTGGAAGTAACGGACCTGGTTCGCTCATCGAATGTTTCCTGGCTGTCTGGAGGTGGTCACGCTTTCTGAAAAATGGGGGCGCCGTTGCGGCTACGATCTGATGGAATCATGCAGGTCGCGGGCCCGCCATGATTTTCTTCACTGCGAGGGGAAACACCCCCAACGCCACGAAGGCAACGATGAGCTGCCAATTCAGTATCCCGCGAGGAGGTCGTATGTGCTGAGGGAAAACAGCGATCATTGCTTCACGATTGATTCGTGTCACGTTTTTTTTCCATTTCTTGAGTTCCTTTGGTTCGATGGCCGCCTTTGTGCCAGGGCGATTCCTGATAAGGTGCCGTAGATCGGCTTGTGATTCGGCACGAAGAACGGATTGGATTTCGTTGTGAACCAGATTGGGATCGTGAAGCAATCGGTTCAGCACCTGCGCGAGTTGAATTTCCATTTGTTGATCTCGATTTGCTTGCAGAATTTTCTCCGAAGGCTTTGCTGAATTCTCCGACGGCGCGAGGTGTGACTTTCCGACCAGGGTGCGAGTCGCAGCAGATGGAGGTGGATAGGTGCGTAACAAACGCCGCTCTTGGGCGGTTAAACGTTCGTCAATCGCCCGGTTCATCGCATTGGACCGGCCGTCGCTATCCGACAAACCTTGGAGTTGCACTACAAACCCGGGCCAGTCTCGGATTTCGTCAGCCCGCAATTGCGAAGGATCGACGAGTTGGGACAGGCTGGGAATATTCGATCCTGCATAGACGTAAACACAAGTTCCCGCCAGCATTCCTAACTGGCTGACCCACCAAAAGGTTGTGGTTCGGATTCTGGTCAAGCCCATGACCACGTTGATCACAAAGAATGGAACCGCAGGAATCAGCCGCAGGGTAAACAAATAAAACGCCCCTTCACGATCCAGGGACTCGTTGAATGTCTTCAAGCGTTCACCGAATTTGGATTGAATTATGTCGCGCAGCAAGTAACGACTCAATAGAAACGCAAGGGTTGCCCCACAGGTCGACGCGAAGCTGACCAACACCAATCCTTTCCAGAATCCGAAATACCACGCCACTACAAGTGTCATGAGGGTAGCCCCGGGCAGGGAAAGGCCTGTTGCCAGAACATAAATTAAAAAGGCAAAAGCCATGATCAGAATAGGATGGCTGTTCCGTAATTGTTCGAGCTCTGTTTCTTTTGTTGCCAGGTAGTCGAGGGAGAAAATCCCGCCAAAAGCAAAGTATGCCAGTGTGAAAACTGTTATGGCGACAGCGAAACGCGCTAACTGTTTCCCGTGGCTCTTGGAGTCTGAAGCCGTTTGGTCACCAATGTTTGTGTTCACCATGCGTTGTCCCAGTTGGTCAAAATCGTTTCACACTCGGAGTGTGTCGAGCACTTTTATTTCTGTCAGTCGGTTTGCAGTTTGCTTTCAGCTTAACAAATCAATCAAATGCATTACCGTCCTTGGGTGGACCTGTGTTTTCTGGTTCATTACTTGTCACGGGCATCGGTAGCGTCGTCTTGGAACGACTGATGAGGTGTGTCGGCGACGAAAGTCTGGTCAAGCACGGAGAATTGAGCGTTCGTTTGCGAGAAAAAGAACCACTCGTCCGAAGCGCATCCCGCGACCGGTCGTTGTTGGTTGTTTTTCTGATATCGGTTTGCAACGTATTCCGCCGAATTGATAGGTGCGCGAGATACCACCACGAAACACCAATGCGGAGGAAATCCGCCGGAGGTCGAGCCTTTGCGGACAACGCCCGGCCTTGCAGAATGCCCTCCGGATAGCAGCACTGCAGATAACGCCAATGCCGGAGTCGTGAACCGCTCTTTGGCCGTTGCAGTTGGAGATTCAATGGCTGCAAGGGCGTGTACCGTAGTCGGCGGCCAGCCGGCGATTATCTTCTTGTTGTTCGACGAGGCCTGGAGGCCTGCCGATATGGTTTCTTTTCTTGGTAAAGTTTAAGACGATCTTGCAGTTTGCCAGTTTCGTTTTCGGGCGCCAGCTCAATCGCTTGTCCGATGTCCAAGACGGCTTCTTCATAATTGTCATTGGCAGCCTGAGCGGCAGCCAGGGTGTCAAGGTAGCGATGGTCCTCATCACCATCCAATTCGATAGCTTTTTGAGCTGCTTGGAGCGCCCGTTCATGATTGCGATAACGCTTATCTGGACATGTTGCCATCAGCCAAGCGGCACCTTGATAGGCGCGGCCTAGGGCTTCGTCCAGTTTGATAGCTCGACGGTAATCCGAAGCGGCGCGTTGCCAGTGTCCCAAACGGTGATGTGCATCACCCCGGTCGGTATACGCCAGGGCATCCTTTTCGCCAAATTCAATCGCTTGATCATAGTCTGCCAACGCCTCACGGTATCTGTCCATGCGGTAGTGCGAGTGGGCTCGACCGCTGTAAGCACCGGGATCTTTAGGATTCAAGCGAATGGATTCCGTGTAGTCGCGAACTGCTCCCCCAAAATGTTCTTGTTCATAACCGACTTCCCCGCGGTTGAACCATGCCTTAGAGAAGTTCGGTTTGAGTTCAATCGTCCGGTTGAAATCTGCCATGGCCTGGTCAAAGTTTCCCAGAATCGCGTGACTCACTCCGCGGTTGTGAATGGCTCTCCATCGCTTGCCGTCCAACAAGATTGAACTCTCGAAATCTTTCATGGCCCGAGAGTCCATGTCCACCGCTGTTTCCATATTTCCTTGTTCGGCCGCCTCGTTGGCCTGACGGGCGTATCCCTCGCCACGCTTGTTGTGAGTCCACGACAACAAATCTTTCGTGTACTGTAACAATTTCTCCGGCAGTTCGTCGAGCATGGCTTGTTTGCAAAGATTGATCACGTTATCGAAGTCATCTACGGTTTGAGCGTTTTGCGTTGCTTTGTAGGCTTGCGTTACCAGGTGCTGGTTCTGTGACAAGAGTTTTCGGGCATCCGGGTCGGGAGAACGTTTATTCGGAACAGTCTGAGGTTCAGCTGTTTGTGCATAAATCAGCAAGACAGATAGCAACAAAATTCCCACACGGCACGAACGCGAAATAGTTTTCCACCATTCACATGGCAATGTTTGGAGTAACATAAAATCCCTTTCGAGTTACACTTGTGGATTGGTCATGCTCAGAGGATCGAGCGTTACCGGCAACGTTGTTTCTGGTAAAATATCTTCTTCCAGGCACGGTTGACGAATTGTCTTGCCTGTTCGAAATGGTTCGTTTGAAAGTGACGCAGCTTTCTCATAACCGATCAAAGGATTGAAATTCGTTGCCACCGAGAGACTCTGCTCCACCGCAGCTGCGCAAGCTTCGATATTTGCTTGTAGGTCGGCCTTCATCAGCGCGGCAGGCAGGAGGCATCCTGAAATAGGAAAGTTTGCTACAGCACGTTGAGCCTGGCCACCATCGAAAGCCCGTGTAGGGTGGCGGACGTCACCGATGGAGTCGCGTTCCACACGGTACTCTGGCATGACAGCGTTCCTCCGGGAATCTCTCGAACTGCTGAGGGAATATCATAACGGGCGTGCGGGTGAACACCAAGACGAACCGTCGAGTTTTAGGCCACGGAAAAGGTGGTGGCGAGAAGAGGTAGAAAGCAAAGATAGAAAGCAACGTCGGTAGTCGGGAGTTTGGGAGGAAACCCGGAGAAGTTTTCTGCCTGGAAATTCGAAGTCCCGGTTTGTTGTACTAAAAGATCCCGGCGCCGAAACCGCCATTTTGGTCTTCCGTTGTTGGTTTGCTCAGCGTTGGTGTTTCGGATGGCACGTTGTGCGGAGCCCTTGGTTCGCTCGTCGCCGAGTCGACGTGAATGATGGGACCGGGCTCAGAAGACTTCTGATCAGAGACGGCATCTGCCACACGTTCTTCCTCGTGATGACCGTCGTATCGCGATGAATAGCCCGGATGCTTGGGCCGTTCGACTTCGTTGTGAAACTCCTCAATCACTCGCTCTTGAATCATTTGCCGGCAATCCGAGTTGATTGGATGAGCTATGTCAGCAAAAAGTTTGGCGCGGCCCTCCTGTTCGTGCACGTTCTGTTCCGCGTCTAGGTGCAAACCGCATTGATTGCAATAGCTTGCACGAAGATGATTTTTCGAGTTGCATTGAGGGCAGTGCGCCGCAAGCTTTCGACTAGGCATTGCAACAAACGGGCCATTACTTCCTTCAATAATTTTTAAGTCTCGAATGACAAAACAATCGTCGAAAGTAATTGAACAGAACGCCCGTAGCCGTTCTCCCGGATCTTCCGTCAGCTTGATGTTCACTTCGGTAATGTTCACGGCTATTCTCCCTCGCTGTTAGAGAAATAGGCAAACTAGTTCAAAGGAATGTGGACGCTTGTCGCGTGAAAAACCTGACCCAAGCGTTGTGCTCGCAATCGACTTGCCGTGTGTTGTGCATGCCTCGCATTGTGACAAATCGCAAAGTAACTGGAACCACTTCCCGTCATCTGGTGTCCGGGCACCTCCAATTGTTTCATTGCGTTTCGCAGACGACCGACCCAGGAGCACATCTTCGCAGCCGGTTCCTGCAACCGGTTCATCAGCATGCTACCCAGGCGATAAGGACACCCATTTCGCCAGGCTTCCAGAAGTGGCCCGATGGAAACAGGGGTTTTCGCTGGTTGGCAGTTGCGATACACGTCCGCAGTCGAAAGGCCTTGTGGGGGGCGCACCACAACAAAATGAAAATGTTGGCCATTCTCCAGCGATTCCAGCCGTTCGCCCCGACCACGACAGATCGCCGCCCCACGTGTGAAATAAAATGGCACGTCGCTTCCCAGGTCTGCTGCCAAGCTGGCCAACCTTTCCTGCGACCAGCCTAAATTCCAGGCAAGATTGGCTGCCACCAGGGCTGCCGCTGCATCACTGGAACCACCACCCAGGCCAGCAGAGGAGGGTATTCGTTTGACTAAGCGAACGACGGCCGATTTCTCAGTCCCCGCACGCTGACTCAGCAACTCAATGGCTTTGACGACGATGTTATCGGATGGCTCTGGAAGATCGCCTAACGCAGTCTGTAAGTCTCCGGTTGAATCACCCGCAGGGGAATGAAAATAGCCCCGCATCCCAGGGACCCAATCGCCTGCGAAATCAACAGTACGCTGAAGCCCAGCTTGCTCGGTCTGGGGCGAGGAATGGAAGAACGCAAGCGTATCAAACAGACTTATCGCCGTGATAAACGTTTCGACTTCATGGAAGCCATCCGGGCGACGACCCAACACCTCGAAATGCAGGTTCAACTTTGCAGGTGCCTGTACAACGATTGCCTCAGGTGAGCGGCGCACGTACATGCGTTCGGCAGACTACCCCTTTCGAACGGCCTTCCTGCAGTTGCGTATGCCATGACGCAGGTCCCTACAAGAAGCTCATACAAATTTTATAAAGCTCTCGGCACCGGTCAACCTCAGGCCTTCTTCGACAAGCGAGGACTCCAGCGGACGACCATGGTTTTCAGTGGCCTGTTGGTTACTGGTTTGGCGGGGCGTTCCGCCCACTTTTTCCACAGGTTTTGTATACAAGTGCCCTACTTGTCATTGGTTTGACGAGTGGAATCAAAGCAATTTACCCAGCGGTTTGCTAAGAGGGGCCTCGTGGGAATAAAAAGAGGGGGACTGGACAGTTTGGGAGGCCGGGATACCGACGAGAAATCGATGTTTTTAATCGCCGTTGCAGTCACTTTCGGCGGAGTTTACGGTGTGCCTAAGAACGATTGTCAGGCCTCTGAGAAGACACTGCGGAGAAAAAATAAATGCGACACGATTTTTTCAATTTTGGGCGCGGCTTGCTCATGGGTGGAGCGGATATTATTCCGGGTGTCTCGGGTGGTACTGTGGCGCTGGTCGTGGGTATCTATGAACGCCTGGTGACCGCCATTAGCCATTTCGATTTACAGTTGCTCAAACACGTGTCTCAGCGTCAATGGAGATCCGCTGCAGCACATGTGGACCTGAGATTTCTGCTTGCGCTCGGTGCGGGAATTATCCTGGGGATTTTGACGTTTGGCAGTCTCATGAATCAGCTGCTCACCACCGAAGCGACTCGTTCATTAACCCTGGCCGGATTCTTTGGCGCGATTTTGGCCTCATGTGTGATTGTGTTCCGCATCGTCCAGTGGAAATCTTCTGCGGAACTCGGCTTCTATTTATTTTTGGAAATTGCTGCGATCGCGATCGCGTTCGGTCTCACGAGAATTTCCGTAAGAACTGGTGAGGAGCCGGCCCTGTGGTACATTTTTTCCTGTGGAGTGGTCGCTATCTGTGCAATGATTCTGCCGGGCATCAGTGGCGCATTTATCCTGCTGATTCTGGGTGTGTATGTGCACCTCACGGATTACATCAGGGGAATTCCTCGGGGTGAGATTTCCCCGGAAACAGTCACTACGATTGCCGTTTTTGCAACCGGTTGCGCCATCGGTCTGATCAGCTTCAGTAAGGTGTTGCGCTGGTTGCTGGGTCATCACCAATCAGCCACCATGGCCGTGATGTGCGGACTGATGCTGGGTGCTCTCAACAAGATCTGGCCGTTTCAAAACGATATGACTCCCGAGATCCACAACCTCAAACATAAAGCATACGCAAACTACATCCCGCAAGTCATCGACACGGAAGTCATCCAGTGTTTTATCGTTGCCATGCTGGCGGGCAGCGCGGTCTTGGTTCTGGACCGTTTTGTGAAACAGTCTGCAGCGGAAAATCCAAATTAACCCATTCCGGGAAAACCGGGTGGCTCAGCGCAGGTGCCAAGGTAGAGCACGCCGAATGTATGGCCACGGGGTATTGAGCCTCTGAATGCCGCAGATCGGACTTCCGGCTGGTTTTGCTCACCACCCTAGTTGTGTTTTTCCAGGCTGACACAGATCAGTTCCCGATCGTTACGGGCAAATACGTGTCGCTGAGCAAAGGCCGGGTGAGACCAGCACACGCCGTCGCGTTGTCCCAATTGAGCGAGTGTCGGATCAATCAGGTGTGCACGACTGATTTCGAAAAACCCCTGGGGTGAGAGTTCCGAGATGATGAGCTCGCCCCGTTCATTAAACATCCAGACTTGTTCCTCGTGCTTGACAAAATGAATGTTGCTCCAGCGGGCACGAGGCGTTGCCGTCCGATCCTCCCAGATACGTTCCCCGGTACGTGCATCTAAACAACGCAATTCCCCATAGCTGTCAACGCCGTAAATGTAGTCTCCGATGAAAAGAGGGGTACTGATGATCGAGTGCAATGCCTCGGTGTGCTTTTCATCGGGTCCGCAAAACTTCCAGAGCTCATCAGCGTCTAGGGATTGGCTGTTGAGTTGCAGCATGAGAGATCCGTCATAAAAGTTGGTCAGGAACAGTCGGTTGTTGTTCCAGATGGGTGTCGCCGTGCCAATCACTAAGCGGGTTGGCGGAAACGGATAAGTCCAACGAACCTTGCCGGATTGAGGATCCAGGCCAGCAACGTTGTCGCCGGTGTAACAGATCACGAGTTCCTGACCGGCTTGCTGGATCAAAATGGGTGCAGAATAGGAGGCTTGGTCCTGCAACGAACGCCAGATTTCTTCACCCGTTTGTTTATTGATGGCTACCACGCACGCACCGTTGCTGCCACCGATTTGAAGGATAAGCAGCTGGTCGACAATCAGAGGAGCCGCTGCAATGCCCCAGATGGGCATACGGATCTCATATTCAGTGTTTAAATCACGTTGCCACTGAATGGTTCCTCGAGCTGCATCAAAGCAGATCAGATTTCCCATGGTACCCAGCGAATAGGCTTTACCATCGTTGATGGTTACCGCTGTGCGCGGTCCTGCTGTGTAGCTGACGTTGACGTAAGGACAGTCGTAGCTGTGAGACCAGATTAAGCTGCCGGATTCCCTGTCGAGACAGAGGACTCGTTCTGCCTGACTCGGTTCCTCCAGTCGATCGGTAATATAAACTCTGCCATCAGCAATTGTGGGTCCGCTGTATCCAGCGCCGATTGTTACTCGCCAGCGAGGTTCCAAGCGGGGTTGCGGGAATCGCTTGATAATGCCTGTTTCTCTCCACACACCGTCACGCTGTGGCCCACGCCACTGCGGCCAGTCGTCGGCTCGAGTGACCGAACGGTCCTGGGAAATAATTAAACAAATTGCAAAAAGAAACGACCAATGCTGTTTCATGTTCAGAGGTTCCTTTCGAGCAGCCGGCATAGAAATTGCGACGGCCCGCAGTATACCAAAGTTCTTTGGCTGTGCTTGGCAAACGGCTGCAGACAAAAAGTCCGCAGGAGAATTTATTTGCGGGTGAGCTGATGAAAACGTTGTTTCAGGTCACGAGTGACGGGTCCCGGCTTCCCGTTGCCAATTTGGTGGCTGTCAACTTGCACCACGGGAACCACTTCGGCTGCGCTTCCTGTGAGAAAACATTCGTCCGCAGCATAAACATCTTGTTGGGTAAGTGAGGGTTGGTGAACTTTCAAGCCTGCCTCAGCAGCCAAGTCGATTACGGCCTGGCGGGTGATTCCTTTCAGGATTCCTGCCTCGACCGGAGGTGTGAAGAGATCGCCGTCACGCACTAGAAACACGTTGTCTCCGGTGCATTCGGCGATATTGCCGTCATGGTTGAGCATCAAGGCTTCGACACATCCAGCTTCTAATCCTTCAATTTTGGCAAGGATGTTGTTCAGGTAGTTCAACGATTTGATCTGTGGGTTGAGAGCTGCAGGATGATTGCGAATCGTGTTCACCGTCACGATTCTCAGGCCGTTCTCGTAATACTCATCGGGATAAAGCGTGATGCGGTCCGCAATGATGATGATCTGGGGATGACTGGTTCTGTTGGGGTCGAGTCCTAGAGTTCCTTCTCCGCGAGTCACTAGCAGCCGAACGTAGCCATCGTCGATCTTATTGAGCTGTAATGTTTCAACCACCGCCTGACCCAGGGCCTGGGGTGTGGTGGGGATCTCGAGACAAATGGCCTTGGCAGAATCCCAGAGACGTTGCAAATGGTCTTCCAGGCGAAACACCTTGCCGCCATAGCTCCGCATTCCCTCGAACACACCATCACCGTACAGCACCCCGTGATCGTAAACGCTGATTTTGGCGTCTTCTTTGTTGTGGAAGGTGCCGTTGATATAGATTTGGAGCGACATGGAACGCTTAGATTGTAAACGGGTGGGTTGCAGTGATGGTAAGGGTTGAGAATTGTAGACAGGGTTCGGAGCGGATGATTCAGAACCGTGCATTCAACTGGACACGAGATGTCGCCAGACGACCGGCGAACTCCCCGCTGACCAATCCATTCTCGATATCTTTATCCTACCCTGTTTTTTGCAACGACGTCAGGCTTTCAGCCGCCAGTTGTCGTCCTCGCTTCCTCGACTCGACCCTCCACCAACTGCACCAAGCGGTCCGCCTGCCGGGCAATTTCAAGGTCGTGGGTCACCATGACTATAGTGAGATTTTCTTGCTCGTTCAAGGTGCGCAGGGTGTCTAGTATTTCACGGCCAGTTTGCCGGTCGAGATTTCCAGTAGGCTCGTCGGCAAGCAGGAGTTGAGGAGAACAGATCAGCGACCTTGCAATTGCCGCTCGCTGCATTTCACCTCCCGACAATTCCCGTGGTTTGTGCTCCAATCGATGGGACAGTCCCACCAGGTCCAGGAGTGTTTTGGCTCGCTCCAGGTTGACATGGCGATTTTTCCAATATTTCAAAACCGACTGGCCAATCATCACCGGTGTCAGCACGTTTTCCAGAGTTGTTAACTCAGGCAGGAGGTGATAGAACTGAAAAATCATGCCCAATGTTTCATTACGTAATCGATCCCGGGCTTGGGTGGGCAGATTATCGATTCGTTTTCCATGCAGGTGAATTTCTCCCTGATCAGGTGAGTCCAACGTTGCCAGTAAGTGTAACAGCGTAGTTTTTCCGGATCCGCTCTGCCCTGCAATTGCGGTGATTTGTCCGGCGGGAATGGAAAAGTCCACGCCTCGCAACACCGGTATCGTGACCTGTGCCTTGCGATAACTTTTTTTCAAGCCGGAAGTCGACATGATGATTGGCGGCGCCGATCCAACGGCTTGCGCCGGCTTGGGAGCAATGCGGAAGTGGGGCCCGTTTTGTTTCGACTGGTGATGTGGCTGGTTGGCTGTGTGGTGCGTTACCGCGTTGGAAGTTTGCATCTTGGTACTCGGTTGTGGGTTCTGGGGTGAGAGTTGTAAATGAAGCAAGCGTTCATGTTGTTCTGCTTCGAAACCCTCTTTCATCGGCCGTTGTCCTTCGGTCCCATTCCTTCCCCCTGCCCCTCTCTGATGTGAGTTTACTCGTATCGTAATGCTTCCACGGGATGCAACTTGGCAGCGCGCAGGGCGGGCATCACGCTGGCCATCATTGCGATGACAACTGCACCGATCACGATCCAACTTACGGTCCACGGATTTATAATCGTGGGAATTTCTTGAAAGTAATAGACCGTAGGATCAAACATTTCACGACCTGAGAGCCACTCCAAGCCCGTAGCGATTTGATTGATGAAGTGCACAAACAATAATCCTAAAATCATGCCTACACCGGATCCCACGGCACCCAAGGACAGACCGTAGCTCAGGAAGATGCTCATGACTCCACGACCGGGGGCTCCTAAGGACTTTAAAATTCCGATATCACGCGTCTTTTCTACGACGATCATGAAGAACGTGGCCAGAATACCGAATCCCGCTACGGCGATAATCATGAATAGTAGGATATTCAGAATCACGGTTTCCATTCGGACTGCCGACAGCAGGGGCCCCTGCATTTCTTGCCAGGTGCGAATCCGATAGGGAAACTCGCGGGCTGGAAAACGTTCCCGCAATCGTTCACAGGCAGCTTGTAGATTGGCACCTTCGTGGAGCTTGATCTGAATCGAAGTGACCGCAGCTGATCCGGTCGCCGGGTCAATCATCCCACGCAGTTTTTGAAGTTGATGCAGGGGAACGAAGGCGAAGGTGGAATCATATTCATTCATCTTGCTTTCATAAAAATCGACGACCGTGAACTGACCGGTGCCAAAATCGGGCGGAGTGCCGGCTGTTGGAAACGAGATGTTAACGTCGTCCCCTGGCAGACAGAGGAAGTAGTCCTCCACCTGTCCCTGAGTCGAGCGGTGTCGTACGCTGGCAATGGAAATCCCGAGAATGACACCCGCATGCTGCTCTTTCAGGGGATCGAAAAATCTTTCTTCCGTCGTGGAGGCAGCCAGGTAAGGATTCTCCGGAATGCTGGCTGTCGTGTCGGCTGAACCTTCATGTTGGGCAGCGTTATCAAACGAGGTGGGGTTTTTACTTTCGCTCTGCCGAGTTTGCTGCGACTGTTTCTGGTGCCGCTCATGCACTGCTCGATGACGACGGTAGACCCATCCCGCGTCTTTCAGTTGGGGACGTCGGGCAACTTCTCTCCCGCTTTCGACATCATGGGTATCGTATCCATTTTCGTGAAGTGCAAATGACAGCTTCTGACGGTTCTCGGGATGCAACAGGAAACGACTGAAATCACTTACTTCAGCGTGCGTTTTTGCGTCAATGCCTATCAGGCTGATTTGGTGCGGCACGTATTCCCCTCGCACCTTATACGAAAGCATGGCAGGAATATGAACGACGGTTGTCAGCCCTTTTAATTCGTCTCCGAGAATTTTATGTATCTCTGCCTGCAGAATCTCGTGGTCATAAATGCCGTCCAGCCCCATGGATTCCACGACAAGATCTGACAGGATCCCGTGCAGGCGCTGATGCATTTCGTGCGAAAAACCCGCCATGACCGAGTTGACAACGATCATGGTGGCTACGCCCAGAGTAACACTGATAATCGAAGCGAGAGCTATATAGCGTGTGCGGAGATACCGCCAGCTGAGAATCAGTTTGTACATGGCCAGTCCTTTGGCACAGGAAGGGTCGAGAGTCTGCAGGAGAGGGTTTTGTATGAAGCTTCTGATCGGGACTACGAAGCCTCTACTCCGGACTCTTGACTTTTATTCCGGTCTCAACAATGGGAACAAAATTACCTCGCGAATTGTTTGTGTGTTCGTCAGCAACATGACCAGGCGGTCGATGCCAATCCCCAAGCCTCCTGCGGGTGGCATGCCATGTCGCAAGGCCCGTACAAAGTCGTGATCCATTTTGGCCATGGAATCTTCTTCGGATAAACCTGCCAGCTGAGTGCGGAACAACTTCTCTTGCAGGTCCGGATCGTTAAGTTCGGTGTAGGCGTTTGCCACTTCCATGCCCTGGATAAAAAGTTCAAACCTTTCAGCGACGGCCGGTTGGTCTTTTTTGCGTTTTGTAAGGGGGCAGATGCTGGCCGGATAGTCGGTCACAAAAATAGGACCTACCAGGCTGTTTTCGACTTTTTCTTCGAACAACTCGTTCTTGATGACGTCGGGGTGTTTTCCGTCAGTTTCGATGCCGAGTTTTCCGGCCAGACGTTTTACAGCCTGTTCGTCGTGTGGTTCGACATCGGTGTGTTCCGCAAAGAGTTCGTCATAAGTTTTGCGCATAAAAGGGGCGGTGAAATCGATGTACTGATCTTCCCAGGGAAGTTGATTATCGCCTCCAATCGCAGCAATGGCATTTACGATGATGGCTTCTGTCAGGTCCATCATCGTGCCGTAGTCTCCGTAAGCTTCGTACACTTCAAGCATCGTGAACTCGGGATTGTGCTTGGGGCTGATTCCCTCGTTACGATAGACTCGCCCCAGTTCATACACTCGTTCCATTCCACCAACGAGGAGTCGCTTCAAGTGCAGCTCGAGAGCAATACGTAAAAAGAGGTCGATGTCGAGAGCGTTGTGGTGCGTGGTGAAAGGACGTGCCGCAGCTCCTCCGGCAATGGAGTGCAGCGTTGGTCCTTCAATTTCGCAAAAATCTTTCCCGCCCAGCGTCTTGCGAATGGACTGAACAATTTGGGTTCGCTTCAGAAAACGATCGAGCACGCCGTCAGTGTAAGTCAGATCGAGGTAGCGCATGCGATACCGCAACTCGGGATCGGACAGGCCGTGGTATTTCTCGGGAGGAGGCTCGACGGACTTGCAAAGGATGTGTAACTGTTCGGCGAAGACGGTGATCTCACCCATTTTGGTGCGACGGAGTTCTCCATCGACCCCGATAATATCCCCCAGGTCAAAACAGTCGGCCAAGTCCCAGTTTTGCTGGCCTACCTGTTTTTTTCCGATGAATAACTGTACCTGCCCAGTTTGGTCGCGTACGTCAATGAACTTCAACTTGCCTTTGTCGCGAGAAAGTACAATCCGCCCGGCAACACGCACCTTGGGACCGGTCATTTCGGTCTTGCCATGCTGACTTAACCAGGCTCGGAAATCGAAGCCCTCGGTTCCCGCCTCGGGCGGCAGATCCAGTGTTTCTCCCGCTTCGGTCTTCAATTGGATTTCGTCGACCCGAGCGCGAATTGCGCCAATGGAATCACGGTCGTCAAACCGTCCGCCCCATGGGTCGTGGCCCAACTCGATCAGGCGCGCTAATTTTTTTCGTCGGGGATCCTCGGGACCACCCGTCAGCTCGCTACCAGGTTCTTCTTTTGCGGAGTCCATCTTGGCTGTTGTGCTCATCAAGCTTCCACGACGCAGGGTATTGCCTGCCTATTTGTAAAGGTAAGGGGCGCAACATTTTAGTGGAAATGCAACGAGCGTCAATGTCAGACAGAAGATTCGGCCGTGTGTCGTGGATGCCTTCCACTGCACGCTTGGTCGCCAGCGGTCCAACTGAAAGCTAGCAACCGACCAATGCGAACGTGTCGCTAAACAGGCCGACCGAAGGTCCGTGATACCAGGGGCCTGCCGGTTCCTTCGCTGCCGCGGGTCGTCTCCGTCGCTTCGAGAACAGGACAACCTGCACCTGCCGTTTACAGTTAGCAGTGACCCGCCAGTCATCGCCATGGCTTCTGTTCCTGCTTGTCGGCGCTGCCTCCATGGTTGCTCACCAGTCGTGAAGCAGCGGAATCTTGACTGGACGCCCTCTCAAATCACCCGTCGTTCATGCCACTGACGCCGGTATTAAGGAGACCTCCTGGCAGTTGGCATGTAAATTCGCCACGGGTTCCGGTGGCGAATTCATTCTCTTGGTGGTTTCACCCTGTACGGAGGAAAGATTGGTTGAACTCGCCCCGCGGTTCTGTTGCTCCTCGATGATCACAAATCGGACCAAGATCACCGACGGGACTCGCGGGTAAACACAGGAGGAGGAAGTCCGTCGCGGATAAAGTTGAAGGAGGTGGAAAATCAGAGGAAATAGTCCAAGGCAATGGAATACGGACCACCCGGTACCACGGTTGTTGTCCGATCCGACGGGAACGTTTTACCTGTTGTCAAAACAACGCGGAGGATGCTTCGGATCCGGGCAATTCAACGGAGACCGAACTAGACGACCTCCCCTGCGGTTGCGATACTAGGACTTGGCAGAAAACTCTAAATGGCTGCTGACCGCCTTGTCCTGTTGTTTTTCGACCAAGTTTGGGAGCGGGCCTGCTGGGGGATTTTGAATGTCTCTGGATCGCACAGAACGACAATCCACCGAGGATCACAAGCTGGCTCAGGAATTGAGCCAGCAACGCACCAGGCCACCCGCCCAGGTCGAGGGTTATGACCCCCGCGTCTTCATCGGTTCGGGTGCCTATGGCGAGGTGTGGCGCGGCACCGATCGCAACACGGGTCGCGAGGTGGCGATCAAATTCTACACGCACCGCGGAGGCCTTGACTGGTCACTGCTGTCAGGCGAAGTGGAAAAACTTCGGTTTCTATCGGCCGACCGATATGTAGTCCAGCTTTTGGACGTAGGCTGGGATTCGAATCCACCCTACTACGTCATGGAATACGTGGAGAATGGCTCGTTGGACGATCTACTCCAACAGTATGGACGACTGCCCGTCGAGGCGGCTGTGGAACTGTTTAGCGAATTGGCGGTCGGCCTGGTCCACGCGCACGGAAAGGGCGTGCTGCACTGCGACTTGAAACCTGCCAACGTTCTGCTGGATCAGGATAATAAGCCACGGCTTGCCGACTTCGGTCAGTCCCGGCTCTCCGATGACCAGACGCCTGCCCTGGGAACTCTGTTTTACATGGCGCCCGAGCAGGCTGATTTGGAGGCGGTTCCGGATGTCTGTTGGGACGTTTACGCGCTGGGCGCAATTCTTTACTGCATGCTGACCGGCGCCCCTCCCCACCGTAGCCAACGGGTGTTGCAGGAACTGGATGAGCGACTCGATCTAAACGAACGCCTGGAGCATTATCGCCAGACGATCCGCAACGCGCCGTTACTGGTTGAGCATCGTTCCGTGCCAGGGATCGATCGGGCGCTGATTGAGATCATCGACCGTTGTTTGGCAATCGATCTCGAGACTCGTTTTGCCAACGTACCAGCGCTGATCAACACTCTGCGTGCCAGGAGTGAAGCTCGGGCACGTCGCCCCCTGGTGATGCTGGGTTTTGTCGGTCCAATCCTGATACTTGCGATGATGATTCTTTTTGCTTGGCGAGGTTATGATCAGGCCATCAGCAATTACAAGTCGGCCGTCCAGGAAACGACTTTGCAGCACAATCGTACCGCTGCAATCAACGTTGCGGCCAATGTGTCTAATGAAATCGAAAGCTATTTTAGGAGGGTGGAGCAACTCGCATCCGATCCCGTTTTTGTGCGGGAATTGGCCGAGGTTGTGGTCGAAGACAGGGATTTGTCGAAGATTCTGGAAAGATTGAGCGACCCGCAGATTTCTCCGGGTGAACAGGAGGAGTTAATTGCGATTTTTGAAAATCACGAAAAACGAAAAGTTCTCCAGGACCGTATGGAGGACCTGATTAAGAATCAACAGCCTCGTGCGGCAAGTTGGTTTGTCACCAGTCCTGAGGGTACACACGTTGCTGCTGCGTTTGACACAGACAGTCGCCCGGTGGTGGGGAAAAATTATGCTTACCGAACCTATTTTCACGGAGGCGAAGACGACGTGCAGGATCACGCACTACGCCCCCCCCAAATTCCGCGAATTCGAAAGACCCACTTATCGACCACACTGGAGAGTACCGCCACCGACGAGTATAAGGTGGCGATTTCCACACCGGTGCTTCTGGGCGACCAACTGATCGGTTTGATGGCGATGAGCATCAAGATTGGTCGATTGGTTCAATTTGTCGGGAGTGGCGAGGATCATTTCGCCGTCTTAGTGGAGGGGCGTGGGGCGGCTTTCAAAGGCGTCATTCTCCAGCATCCTCTGTACGACGAAGTTCTGGAAGAGTTGAATAAGCTGCCGCCTCAATTTAAATCCAAGGAATACCGAGTGAAGCTTGACGATTGGGAATCGCCTCAGTTGAGTGATTATGTTGATCCACTGAGTCAGTATGAACCCAATGGTCAAGCGTACCGTCGCCCCTGGCTGGCGTCTGGAGCGCCGGTCACATTCGGCAGTATGATGGGTGGTCAGCCTAACCGAAGAGGGCCGATAGCGCCCGGACTGCTGGTTTTGATTCAGCAGGATCAGGCGGCCGGGATTACCCCTATTACCGACCTGACGTCAGATTTGTTACATTTAGGGGCATTGGCATTGAGTTTGTTCTTGGTAGTCGTAGGCAGTTCGTATTATTTTATAGTTCGGGGATTTTGGCAACAAAATCGAGGCAGCATGGTGAGGAACGGAGAACTCTCCGTACTCACATCCTTTTCCAGTATGACCACAAGACGTATCACAGAAAAGAATCAAGAGTAGACAGAATGACGTTTTTATCTCACATAACAAACTACGAAGCCGGCCCCTTGTTCATTGTTTTTCTGTTAGGGGTGCTGGTGGGAGTTGGTTTGGCCCGAACGTATGTTACGTTTCGCTCATCACGATGACCGTGAGCAACGGCCAATCAGTCGCATTGTTCCACGCAACCACTCTGCGGTATGCCTGATCTGATTGCACAAGGTGTCCAATCACAACATCGCTGGAGACGTCCTGCCCCGATGGGACAGGTGATCGTGCTGGGACGTGGTTCGGGGGCTTGGTCAGTACCCTGGGACGATCAGATTTCCCGTCAGCATGTCGAACTGGTTTGCAGTGGCGGGAAGGCTCGCGTCCGCAGGTTGCCCACTGCCAGTAACCCCATTTTCGTCAACGGTCAAAGTGTTGAGTCTTTCAGCATGCAGGCCGGAGATCATTTTGTGGTCGGCACCACGACGTTCTCGTTGGTGGATGAGCAAATTCAGGTGAGTTCGGATGAGCCGCGACCCGTGACCGAGCAAACGTTCAGTCCCGAGTACTTGCGTCAGGTTGCTTTCCGGAATGCGGATCAGCGAATTCAGGTGCTGTCGCGATTGCCTGAAATCATTGGTGGTGCGTCGACCGACAGCGAACTTTTTGCCCGACTGGTGAATGTTTTGCTTTCGGGTGTTTCCCGGGCTGGCGCAGCTGCTATTGTTCGAGTTGACGATGACTTGTCGGGCACACAATCGCGAATTCTGCACTGGGATCGACGTATCACTCCGCATCGTGAATTTCGTCCCAGCGAAAAACTGATTCGCCAGGCACTTGGGCAGCGTGAAAGCGTGGTGCATGTCTGGAACCGGAAGTCAACTCCTGGCGTAGCTAAATTCACGGCCAGCGAAAATGTCGATTGGGCCTATGCTACCCCTGTTTCGGGCGATGCTTGCCGAGACTGGGTCCTTTATATCGCCGGTAGTTTCGATGCTGTAGTCACTGCTGATGCTCGTGTTTCTGACCCGCTGGACTTGCGGGATGACGTTAAGTTCACCGAGTTGGCGGCCACAACCTTGGGAAGTTTGCTCGATGTTCGGCGACTTGCCGGTTTGGCGCAGTTCTTATCTCCCATTGTGTTGGAAGCGCTGGCTGGCAAGGATCCCGAGGTCGTTCTGGCGCCGCGTGAAACGAATGTGTCGGTTTTGTTCTGTGATCTGCGTGGGTTTTCCCAACAGAGTGAACAGCAGGCCGACGACCTGCTGGGGTTGCTCGAACGAGTCAGTCAAGCAATGGGCGTCATGACACAGGAAATTTTACAGCAGGGCGGCGTTGTCGGGGACTTTCACGGAGATGCGGCCATGGGTTTTTGGGGTTGGCCGTTTCCGCAAGAAGACGCCATTTTGCGGGCCTGCACCACGGCACTGACGATCCGCGCCGAGTTCGAGTTGGCTGCCAGGCAAGCCGGTCACCCGCTTGCCGATTTTCGAATTGGACTGGGATTGGCCACCGGGCGCGCCGTTGCTGGCAAATTGGGCTCGATCGATCAAGTCAAGGTTAGTGTGTTTGGTCCTGTCGTGAACCTGGCATCGCGTCTTGAAAATATGACCAAAACTTTACGGGTGGGTATTTTGCTGGATCAGTGCACCGCCGACTACGTGCGTAATCATGTCTCTAAAAACGTGGCCCGGGTACGACGACTGGCGGTAGTACGACCCTATGGCATGCAGCAGGGGGTTGAAGTCAGCGAATTGCTTCCACCGGAGGAAGATTTTCCGCAACTGACCGATCAGCACATTGAAGATTACGAAGCGGCTGTGGAATCTTTTTTGCAGGGCGATTGGCCCATCGCGTTGGAACAACTTCACCATGTTCCAGCAATCGACCGTGCGAAAGATTTTCTTACTGTCTATATCGCGCAACAGAATCGTACCCCGCCAGAAAATTGGGATGGAGTGATACCGCTGATGTCGAAGTGAGACCGTAACCACCCTTCGCCATCGCCTGGCTTAACGGTTCATTCCACCAACCGGGTGACAAAAGTCGGGTTTTCTGCGGTCAAAACGTGCAGCGGAGCCGTTTGCTGGCACCTTCTGCAGGCGATCTTGTCTGGGGGCTGGCAAATTCGTTACCAACTGAAGAATCCCAACCCGATGGGACGATAAATGCTGTAGTAGATCCCATAGTTGACTTTGATGACTAAGATAGTTATGATTAGAAAGGTCATGGACAGATGTCAGGTACTGGTAAACGTTCCACATCAGCAGTACCACCGCGTAACCCGACGGTTTCCCCGGTAGCGACAGCTTCCGGGACGGCACGTCGACCGGAGATGCCAGGTATGTCACGAGCAGGGCGGGGTGCGGGATCACCGGGGGTGTTGCACAGGCCAACGAGTCAGCAGTCGACTAGCGCAAAAAGAACGCCGGCAGAAAAACGATTACCGGAGGGGGCCCTGGCGGCGGACCCTCCCTTGCAGCCCACGCCTCAGCTTCTGAAGGAATTGAAGGCGGAAAGCGCAAAGCTGGAGACAGCCACACCCGCGCAGATTCTCCAGTGGGCGGTCGAGCGTTTTGGGTCCAAGTTGACGATGGCGACAGCCTTCGGACCCGAGGGATGTGTGGTCCTGCATCTGCTGGCCGACATTGGACCACAGACTTACATCTTTAATCTGGACACCGGTTACCAGTTTCCCGAGACGCTTGAACTGCGCGATCGAATTGCGAAACGGTATGGCATCGAGGTTGACCTGGCGAAACCAAAACTGACGGTCGAGGAATTTGAAACGCAGCATGGCGGCCCTATTTATAAGTCGGATCCCGATCGTTGCTGCTTTGAACGTAAAGTGGTCGTCCTCCGCAAAGCAATTCGTGGCAAACATGCCTGGATCAGCGCGATACGTCGCGACCAGAGTCCCGACCGTGCCACAGCACCGATTATTAGCTGGGACGATCGTTTTCAGCTTGTCAAAATTAATCCTCTTGCCAATTGCACCACAGGTGATATTTGGAAGATGATCGTCGATCATGAGATTCCTTACAATCCGTTACACGACCAGGGCTTTACCAGCATTGGCTGCCAACCCTGTACCCGCGCGGTATTGTTTGGCGAAGACGAGCGGGCGGGACGCTGGAGTGGGAGGGAAAAGACGGAATGTGGACTGCACTCACTAGGCCAGTTCAAGAAGTAGCAGGAGAAGCAAAGAACAGTCGAGTCCTTGTCAAACTTTGCAATGTCCAACACACTATGAACGTTTCAGCTCGCACGGAATACGCCTGTATCGCGGTGATGGATTTGGCGACCAGCTACGGCTCGGGCGATCCGGTACGCATTGGCCGAATTGCGGAGACGCATGGAATCCCGGCTCGATTTCTGGTGCAGATTCTTTTACAGCTCAAAAGTGCCGGCATGGTTTCCAGTACACGCGGTGCCACTGGCGGATACAAATTGATCCGCGATCCCAAGGAGGTCTCCCTGGGCGAAGTCATGTCCGTGGTGGAAGGTTCCCGGGGTCTCATTGAAAGCAGCGCCACCGTCAAAACGCCTATCTCGGACTCCTTGGCGCAGGCCTGGACGGAAGTCGCCACCACGGAAAAGGATATGCTTGACGCGATCACCCTGGCCGATTTACTGGAAGAGGCAACCGGTCAAACCGAGGACATGTATTACATCTGAAGACGCGTAGAGAAAGTGATGCAGGACGAAGATTGACGTGGATTGCGACTCCGAAATCATCAATCTCCACTAGCCGACAATCACCCCTTTTTCGACCAGCAGAGACATTAATTTGTCCACGCACTGGTCAACAGACAATTCATGGGTGGCCAGCACGAGGTCCGGCGAATGAGGCGGTTCGTAGGTGGCTGAAACACCGGGGAAATTAGCGATGTCACCGGAATCGGCTTGAGGGTACAGTCCCTCTTGGTCGCGCTGGCGACAGACTTCCAGGGGTGCGTTCAGGTGTACGACCAGGAATTGTTCAGGTCCAATGACTTCGGCGGCTTTCAGGCGTACTTCCTCTTGAGGTGACACAAAGGCGCACAGGCAAATCAGGCCCGCATCGTTTATCAGGCGTGCCACTTCAGCACTGCGGCGTAGATTTTCACTGCGATCCCGAGCCGTGAACCCCAAATCTTTACTGATGCCACGCCGCATGTTCTGTCCATCCAGTACGGTAGCAACTCGTCCTGAATCGAAAAGCCTGCGTTCTGTCGCGTAGGCAAGGGTGCTTTTCCCGGCACCGGACAGTCCTGTCAGCAGCACGGTGACAGGTTTTTGGCCGAAGCGGGCGCTGCGTTGATCAGGCGTAACGATACTGTCATGTTTGTGCAAGCTTTCAGAGTACTGGTCTTCCCAATGATCACGGCTTTCATCGCTTGTTGTGCGATTCAGAATCATTCCCGCACCGACGGTCACATTACTCAGACGATCGACCACGATGAAGGCACCGGAGGCACGACTTCTCCGGTAGCCGTCGTGTGCAATTGGTTCGTCCAGGGAAATTGTACAGCGTCCGATTTCGTTCAATTGAAGTGCGGGAGCGTCTTCTCGGTGCAGGGTGTTGACATCAATTCTGTATCGCAGAGTTTCAATCGTTCCCGTAATCATTTTTGTTGTGTGTTTGAACAAGTACTGCTTGCCCGCAACCAGAGGTTGCTCGGCCATCCAAACCACCGTGGCATCGAAACTATGTGCCAGGCGAGGTATGTTTCCCGGTCGGCAAATCATATCACCCCGGCTGATGTCAATTTCGTCTTCCAACGTCAGGGTGATTGCCTGAGGAGAAAAGGCTTCTTCCAAGTCACCATCAAAGGTAACGATCGATTTCACATGACTGGTCTTTCGTGAGGGGAGCACCATCACTTCGTCACCTCGACGAATGATTCCAGAAGCGACGGTGCCACAGAAACCGCGAAAGTCGAGGTGGGGCCGATTTACCAATTGAACCGGGAAGCGGAAGTCTTCCAGATTCCTGTCCGAGCCGACATAAACGGTCTCGATGAAACCCATAAACGTCTTGCCTTCATACCAGGGCATGTTCTCACCGGCACTGACCACATTGTCTCCCTTAAGTGCGGACAGGGGCATAAAGTGCAAGTCAGGAACATCCAGTCGAGAAGCAAAATCTTTGTAGTCGGAGCAGATACGGTCGAAAACCTCCTCCTGGTAGTCTACCAGGTCCATTTTGTTGACCGCCACCAGAATGTGCCGGATGCCGAGCAGGGAAGTGATGAAAGTGTGGCGTTTCGTCTGTGTTGCGACACCATGGCGGGCATCAATCAAGATCACGGCCAAGTCGGCCGTAGAACCGCCGGTTGCCATGTTACGCGTGTACTGCACGTGGCCGGGCGTATCAGCGATGATGAATTTTCGTTTGGCGGTAGAAAAGTAACGGTAAGCGACATCGATCGTAATTCCTTGCTCTCTCTCGGCTCGCAAACCGTCTGTCAGAAGTGCAGGATCGAAGTCATCGCCGGTCGTGCCATGTACGGCCGAATCCTTGCGGATGGTTGCCAGCGTATCTTCATAAATCATTTTTGCGTCATAGAGCAGTTTGCCGATCAACGTGCTCTTGCCGTCATCGACGCTTCCACAAGTGATGAAGCGCAACAGTTCCTTGTTCTCGTGTTGTTCGAGATAGGCGTGAATATCGGTTGCAATGAGATCCGATTGGTGACTCAAAAATACCCTTCTTTTTTCTTGTCTTCCATCGTGCCCTCGTCGTCATTATCAATCACTCGGCCCTGGCGTTCGCTGGTCGTGGTGAGAAGCATTTCTTGAATAATGTCTGGCAAAGTTGTAGCATCTGACTCGACTGCCCCGGTCAGTGGGTAACAGCCGAGCGTACGAAACCGGACCATTTTTTCAACAGGTTTTTCACCCGGTTCCAGTTTCAAACGGTCGTCGTCCACCAGAATCATGATGCCACCACGTTCCACCACAGGACGCTGCGCAGCGAAGTAAAGAGGCACGATCGGAATGTTCTCCAGGTGGATATACAGCCAGATGTCAAGCTCCGTCCAGTTGGAAAGGGGAAACACGCGAATGCTTTCACCTTTGTTCACTCGACTGTTATACAGGTTCCATAGTTCTGGACGCTGATTCTTGGGGTCCCAGCGATGGTGTTGATCACGGAACGAATAGACGCGTTCTTTCGCCCGCGATTTTTCCTCGTCGCGCCGGGCTCCACCAAAGGCGGCATCGAAACCCCATTTCTCCAGCGCCTTCTTCAAGCCTTCAGTCTTCATGAGTGTCGTGTGCTTGCCACTGTGTTCCAGCGGATGAATACCTTCCTTCAAACCTTCTTCATTGATGTAGGTTAACACCTCCAGACCCAACTCCTTTTTTGCATAGTTTTCGCGAAAAGCATACATCTCGCTGAACTTCCAAGTCGTGTCGACATGCAACAAAGGAAAAGGAGGTTTGGCAGGGGCAAAGGCCTTCAGAGCTAACTGCACCATCACGGAGGAATCTTTGCCCACGGAATAGAGCATGACGGGATTCTTGAATTCCGCCGCTACTTCGCGAATGATGTAAATGCTCTCTGCCTCTAGCAGTTTCAGGTGGGTGAGGTGAAAACTGGACATCAGGCAGGGGCTCGTGGCAACGGGTTGGCTAAAAATCAAGGCAGATTCTCAGTCTAAGCCAACAACCTGATTCACTCAACCTGTATCACTTGGAGATGTGAGGCGAGCGGGTCGTCGATTCCATCAAGATGTGGCCGCTTCCGGATTTGCTTCGGCCCTGGCTGTAGTTCCGACAGCTGAACGTACCCGTCCGGGGTCACACAATCCCTGGCACACCTTCCCGAAAACAAGTCCTTCCTCCTCCCACGTTTCAGGATAGCAGGGGGTTCTCGTTTGGTGAAAGGACGTTCCGGAGTGGAATGAAATCATCCGTCACCCGGTGCAGGACCGGGATTTTACCAGAGTTCCCAGTCGCCGGACGTTAGCACATAAATCCCCAGCAGAAAGTTGGTCACGGCATGTGCCATGACACAATCCCAAAGATTTTGAGTCCGAACCATCAGCCACGTTACCAATGAAAACCATACCACGGCAGCCAGCGCTTCTGCCGGGTGGCTGAGTAATCCGTAAACGGCCGGAAGTGTGAGGCTCACACGATTCACCACACCACACGGAAGACTGAGCCATTCTTCGGGATTCAACACGAAGCGAACGATGAATCCGCGTAATATGAATTCCTCAATGATGGGCACGACCAGTGCTAACCCGATAAAACGCACCACTAGGAACCCACACAGTAACAGGGGATAGCCCCCCAGGGCTTCCAGCGGGTTGTAGGCCGCCCGCCCTCCAAGGTCCGTCAAGCTGCCCAGCCCAATTTTCGGAAACAACTTCTCTTCGATGTCAAGTTTGCAGAGTCCAACCCAGAGAACCACTCCTACAATCCCCACGACAACAGACAGCAGGCTGAATTTGAGCGGGAATTGCCGATATCTTGCATACAGAGTCAGCATGACTAGCAACGTGACTGCCAGTCGGATCGTGTAGCCGGCCGGATAGGCAAGGTCGTTCCAGTACAGGCCGAACCACTTCCAGGCGGGCCCAGCATCCAGTTCCACTCGTGTGGGTTCGATGTTGGCCAACAACATGTACACGACAAACGGCAGAATGAAAACGGCCCAGGGATGCTTTTGGGCCAGTGAGACGGTGTTTTCGGGGGGAGGGCCCATCTGCTGGTTCGCTCCTTGCGAATGCTGTACGGGAACCTTCATTGCCTTTTTACCGATGTGATTGGCTGCAGTTGGGTGTCAACTCTATCGGTAGCGAGGTCCCTGGTCAAAGGCACTTCAACAGATTCGCCTCAATTGCTGTTTTCCAATAGCCGAAATGGTTTATGATCGGGGTTTGGTGGCGTGCTCTTTCCAACGTGC
>Ga0310121_10000673_pt1 | contig 36626 bp, 35 predicted proteins | sample CB27_Tmax_986_MG_FD_203504 | JGI IMG/M metagenome (GOLD analysis project Ga0310121, IMG submission 203504) | Marine microbial communities from Western Arctic Ocean, Canada - CB27_Tmax_986 | ecosystem: Environmental > Aquatic > Marine > Oceanic | place: Canada: Western Arctic Ocean | collected...
AACCACCAAACCGCGCGCCGCGCCCCGTTGCGGGGTCATTTTGCGCAAAAGGGAACTTCCACCACGCCCGATCATGAGATTTCAACCCTTGCCCGATCAAGCATTGGGGTTTTGCTACGGGGACTAAGTAAAGAATCGATAATTCGGGTGGCAACTGACCTTTTTCACGTTTTTATCACGGTCACGTTCCCGGTTCTTTTTATAGCCGGATTTTCTGTTGTATTGGCATATCCCTTTGTGTCGCTTTGTCGTTCATTCCCCAAAACATGGGTCCTAGGATGCGCGTTCCTATTTGCGGTCTTTGGTTCAACGATTGGTGCTTTGACTGGCGGAAGCCGGACGCCGCTTGTGTCCACTCTCCTTCCAGCCCTCATCAGTTTCGTTATTGGATACCTGGCCTTTCTCATACATAAAAAGGCGAATCGAAGATTAGTTCGCCTAGTTCCAGCTTGTATTTTCTCATTTTTGGTCGCGACAACAACGTCTGCGTTTTACGCCAGGAAAGCCATGCCTGGAATAGCGAATGTCGAACGAGTCGGTAAACTCAACAATGCTTCCGCTTGAACTTCAAGATTGCGGATCATCTTTCACGTTGGGCGGCCGCAACGGGATAAAGAGTATGCGACCGCTACGGGATTGTTTGAAGGATCGGTTTTCAACTGGCAGTCGAACCGCCGTGAGTTTGTCCTCCAGCGGGCCCGTGTTCTCCTGGTGGATCATGCGTATTGCAGGGTGTAGATGCCGTGGCGGCGTGTCTTCAACCGAAGTGGGGCAACGTCTTCTGTACTGTCGGATTCGAGTGGACGAGCCCGCGGCCGTGGGTCCACACATTTTCGGTCCGCCCGTCCCCAGATCCCCCGGCCCCAAGCCGATTCAACAGCGCCGTCCTCCGTAGACTGGTTGCAATGCCCCCCCCTCATCGGTTATGGGTACTGCTCAATGGGACCGACGGTCCCAGGACCCCCAATGGGCCTTTGGCGATGGTGGGCCTATCCGGCTGGGCTTGGTTCCGGCGAGGGGGGAGGCGGCTTAATATCATGTCCTCCGAATCCCCCGCGACGCGCGAGTCGGTCGCGCCGATCAGCTGGCGCGAGGTCATCGGGCTTGTCGCGGTCCTGGTGCTACTGGCGGGCGTGGCGTTTCGGCCGGCGATCCGGGGCAATGACGGCGTCGGGCATTTCGTCTATCTTTCGTCGATCCTGCGCGACGCGGACCTCGATTTCACCAACGATTACCGGGCGTTCGACGCCGCGCGCCAATACTCCCACCGTTTTGCCGATCTGCCCGTCTCGCCGCTGACCGGCTTGCCCTCGAACCGTTACGGGATCGGTTCGGCGTTGCTTTGGGCGCCGTTTGTCATGCCCACTTACTGGGTGATCGGTTTCATCGAGGCCGAACCACCCGAGCCCGCGGGCCGCGCCCTGGAGTGGGCCGTCGGGTTGGCCACGGTGTTCTGGGGGAGCCTGGGGCTGATCCTGCTCTATCTGCGCCTGCGGCGCGAGTGGGGGCGGTTGGCTTCGGCGGGGGCGCTGGCCGGTTTGGTCCTGGCCACGCCGCTGGGGTTCTATCTCTACGCGCACGGCTCGATGGCCCATGGGGTTAGCTTCTTCGCGGCGACCGGGGCGATGCTCTCGGCCGAAAAGGCCTGGCGGCGGCCCACGGCGGGCGCGATGGCATGGGCCGGCGCGTGGCTGGCCTTGCTGATGCTGATTCGCATCCAGGACGTGACCTGGGCGGCCTTGATCGGGGCATGGCTGGTCTGGACGGCGCTGCGCAAGCTCGACCCGGAGCCGTGCTTCGCCGCGCTGGGGGCGTTGGCGGGCGTGTTCGCGCTCCTTTTCGTGCCGCAGGTGGCGGTCTGGGAGCTGCTGTATGGTTCGTGGCTGAGCGGCCCGACACCTTACCTTGACGGCTCGGCCGGCCAACTGACGCCGTGGCCGCGCCACCTGCTCGAGGCGCTTGTCAGTGAACGCGGCGGCGTCCTGGCCTGGCATCCGATCATCCCGGTGGGACTGGTCGGTTTGTTAGTGCTGATCCTGAAGAGGACTCGTCTGGCTGTGATGGCGGTCTTGGGGGTGATTGGGTTCGGGCTGACCGCTTGGCTGGTGGGGTGCTGGTCGATTTGGTGGGCGGGTGCTTCGTTCGGCAACCGGCTGTTCATCAGTTGCCTGCCGTTCCTGGCGCCCGGGATCGCCTGGTGGATGGGTCGAGATCGCTCGCCCGCCGGACGGCGCGCGGCCTTGGCGGTCCTGGCCTGCCTGATCGTCTGGAACATGGGCCTGCTCGTCCAATACGCCACCGAGATGGTCCCGCGCGAGGAGGCCGTGCCGTGGTCCCAGGTCATTCGGCAAAACGTGATCGACGTGCCTCGATATCTGTTAGGCAAACTGGGTCTGGTTTAGCCGGAGACTTCAGGGGTGCCGAGGCAATGAATGACGGGGCCGTCGCGTCGCCGCGAATCAGAAAGGAAGGTTGTCCTTATTCACTTCGGTGGGTTGTGGGGGCGTCTGGGTCTGGCTCGTGTTTTCATCTTGCCCCTGATCGTTGTCAGCGACCGGTTGCGCTGTTTCCGCCGCTCCGTCGGCTTCATCCGCTTCGTCCGTCTCCTTCTCGCGAATCTCTCCCGAATCGCTCTCCATCAGGACGCGGACGCGGTTTTCTGCCTGGCGCAGTTGCTGCTCGCAGCGGCGGGCCAGGGCCTGGCCGTCGGCGAACAGTTTAAGCGAGGTCTCCAGCGGGACCTCTTCCTCCTCCAGGCACTTGACGATCTCCTCGAGCTTCTTGAGCGAGGCCTCGAAATTCTTTTCACCGCCCGTTGACTTGCGCTGACCCATACCGGAAGTTCCTTAACCTTAGTTCTTCATCGTTGACGCTTCGCTTGCCGCCGCGGTTCGCGGTTCTATAACCGTCACAACCCTGAGAGGGTTGAACCGTAACGTGACGCGGCCTGTTCGACCCCTCCAGGGGCGCAACGTCTTGGGGCCCCCATGTCCAGGGGTTGTCACCCCTGGCTATTCATATTGCTCCCCTTCAGGGAGCCACAGAACAGACATGCGCTCCCAGCCCGTGGGATGAGCCATGGGCCTGGCTCCGTGGGTCCGCACCCACGGCTATTCACCCTCGAGCCTTGGCGGGGTCGTACGAAACCTTTCCTAGGAGCCCTTGCGACGGATCGAGAGCTTTGCCTGCGTAACATCTACATCAGATACGCCCGCTGGCTTTGAACTCGTCAATTGTGTTTGCATAAACCCCGCGGGGCAAGTTATTTTTCGCCCGTGGCAGCCGGAACCATGGAGAGGGTTGTGGAGAGCGGCTTGGGGTTTGGCGCTCGAAGCTCGTGGACGATCCAACTCCCCGGAGGGCGGCGGCGCAGCCAACCGGACCGCCGGGCCAAAACCCGTTTCGCGACGTTTGAGCCTCAGGAGACAGATCGGTGAGTCCCGCCTTCCCGCTGGTCGGCCTTGTGATCGCGTTCGCGATCGGCTCGATTCCCACGGCCTATTGGATGGGTCGGTGGCAGGGGCTCGACATCCGGCACTACGGCAGCGGCAACGTGGGGGCGACCAATGCCCTGCGCGTCCTGGGGGTGAAGTGGGGGATCGTTTGCCTGGGATTGGACGTGCTCAAGGGTTATCTGCCCACGGCCCTGGCCCTGTTGCTGCCGGGCGAGGTTTTCGCCATCGGCTGGCCGCCGAATAGCTGGCCGTGGGCGGTGGGGGCGGCGGCGATCGTGGGGCACATGTTCAGCCCGTTCCTCAAGTTCTGCGGCGGCAAGGGCGTGGCCACGGCCATCGGCGTCATCTTGGCCATGGCCTGGCTGCCGATCCTTCTGGCCCTGATCGTTGGCACTCTGATCATCTGGCTGACCGGCTACGTCTCGGTGGCGTCGATCGCCGGGGCGGCGTTGCTCCCGTTCCTCATCCTGCTTTTCCAATTCCGCCAGCAGCCCTGGATCTCGATCCTGGTCACGGCGTTGCTGGCGGTTGTGATCATTTGGAAGCATCGCGCCAACATCGATCGGCTGCGCAACGGGACCGAACCGCGCGTCTTCGACCAGATCCAAATGGGCAAGGACGAAGGAGGGTAACCCGGCGGCCATGAATCCCGAAAGCGAGAGCGCGGGCGAAGGCGTGGGCGCCAAACGCATCGCCGTCCTGGGCGCGGGCACCTGGGGCATCACCCTGGCCGGCGTCCTGGCCCAGAACGGCCATGCCGTGTCGTGTTGGGACATCGACGAGGGGTTGATCGGGGAGCTCGAAAGCAAACGGCGACACCCCAAGCTCGGGGCGTATCAGATCCCGTCCTCCATTGCCTTGACTCCTCGGCTCGCGCAAGCCCTGGAGGGAGCCCAAGGCGGGGTCGTGGCGGTCCCCTCGCGGGCGATGCGTTCGGTTTGCGAGGCGGTCGGCGAAGTCGGCGCGGCCGGGGTCGGCGACCGGATCGAGGCCTGGGTAATCGCGAATAAAGGGATCGAAGTCGAGACGCTGATGCTGATGAATGAGGTCCTGGCCGACGTGCTGGGGCCCGAGGCCGGCGGGCGAGTGGGCGTCCTGAGCGGCCCGAGCCATGCCGAGGAGGTCTCCAAAGGCATGCCCACCACGGTCGTGGCCGCCTCGGCCGATCCCGCGCTCGCCCGCGCGATCCAGCAGTGGTTCTTTCGGCCTTACTTTCGGGTCTATACCCACGACGACGTGGTCGGGGTCGAGCTGGGCGGGTCGATCAAGAACGTGATCGCCATCGCCGGGGGGGCCGCCGACGCCATGGGCCTGGGCGATAATGCCCGCGCCTCGCTGATGACGCGCGGGCTGGCCGAGATCGTGCGCCTGGGTCTGGCCGTCGGCGCCCGGATCGAGACGTTCATGGGTCTGTCGGGCATCGGGGACTTGATCGTGACCGCGGGCAGCCGCCATTCGCGCAATCACCAGTTCGGCGGGCTGCTGGCCCAGGGCCTGACCGCCGAGCAAGCGCTCAAGGAGGTCGGGATGGTGGTCGAGGGCTACACCACCGCCCAATCGGCGCGCGAATACGCCCGCAAGCACCACGTCGAAATGCCGATCATCGAAGCGGTCTATCAGGTGCTCTATCACGGCTTGTCCCCGCGCCGGGTGCTCGAGGACTTACTGGTACGCGACCCGAAGCCCGAACACTATGGTCGTCCGCAAGCCGGATGATTCGACCGCCGCGCCGCCCTATTCGAACTGCTTCTTGAAATCGGCGAATTCGTTTCTGAGTGCCTCGAGTTCGCGTCGCATGTCTCCGATTTGTTCGAGGAGTTCCTGCATCCCCTCGCCTGCGTCAGGCGGTTTCGCATCAGGCGCCGCGTCCGGTGGCTCCGGTTCTGAGGGCATCGGCGGCGGCTCCTCGCCGAGCAGGTGGGCCCAGCGTCGTTCCTTGGTGCCGGCCTGGCGGGGTAGTTTGAGGACCAGCGGTTCGTCGCGCCGGGCCAACTCCGCAAGCAGCTCTTCCACCTCGCCCAGACCCGAAAATCCATAAAGCCGTTTGGCGTGGCCGCGAAGTTCGCCGACGGTCTGCGGTCCGCGCAGGGCCAGCTCGCAGAGGATGGCCGCGCCGCGCTGATCCAGGTTCAGCGCCGACAGGAAACAATGGGCGTACTTGGAGACGCGGTTCAAATCATCGTCGATCTTCTTCGCCAGCTCCTTGCGGCGCAGCCCGAACAAGCCCGACTCCACGGCTTTTTCGCCCAGGGCCATCACCGGGTCGCGGTTGGATTTCTGGTTGCAGGCGTTGATCAGGGAGTTGATCGTCATCGGATAATAAAGGGGCGTGCTCATCTGTTTCTCGATCAAGGCGCCCAGCACGCGCAATTCGACCGAAGTCAACTTCTCATCCATTGTTCTGACTCATCCTTCTTGTCGTTTTCCCGCGTTGGGGGAATCAGGGCGGGTCGGCGGATCGGTGTCCGGGGTGAAATCGTTGAAGATTCGCCGCGCTTGCCTTACCCTCGATGCGTCGTCCTTAAACTACATACGCCGACCTCGATGAACTTGTCAAACACAGCCCCCGCCTTCGCCAGCTCCCAGTCCCCGGAGGAAGGGAGTGCCGCGGCAACCCTGATCGCGGAGAACCGGGAGGAATTGGGCCCGATCTTGGAGGATGCGCCGGGCTGGGACGCCTGGACGGGGACGGCCGCGCACCACCCGCTCGATCCCGAAGCGGCGCGAACCCTGGCCGATGCCGAGCTCGCCCCTTACATCGATCACTCACTCCTCAAACCCGAAGCCACCCGCTCGCGGATCGAGCGACTCTGCGAGGAAGCCCTGCGGTTTCGGTTTGCCACCGTTTGCGTCAATCCGGACCACGTCGAGCATTGCGCGCGTCGCCTGGACGGCAGCGGGGTGGCCGTGACGACGGTCGTCGGCTTCCCTCTGGGGGCCTCGATGACGTCGATCAAGGCCGAGGAGGCCCGCGCGGCGATCGAGGCCGGGGCCGATGAGCTCGATATGGTGATCAACCTGGGCAGGTTGAAGGACCGCGATTGGACCGGCGTGTTGGCCGACGCGAGGGCCGTGGTGGAGGCTGGCCAGGGACGGCCGGTGAAGGCGATTCTTGAATCGGGTGGGCTGGAGGACGGGGAGCTGGTCGCGGCTTCGCTGCTGAGTCGGGCCGCGGGCGCGGCGTATGTCAAGACGAGTACGGGCTTCTTGTTCGGCGGTGCCACCGAGCGTGCCGTGTGGCTCATGCGGCTGGCGGCCGGGGTCGATATAGGGGTCAAGGCCTCGGGCGGCATTCGGGACGCCCGGACGGCCCGCGCCATGCTGGCCGCCGGCGCCACGCGTATCGGCGCATCGGCTTCGCCGGCCATCATCAACGCCGCCTCATCCGAATAAGACCAAAGGAGACCACCGAGATGGATAACCCGGAGACCGGAGGGCCTTTCAAGGGTGACGGCGTGGGGGGAAGGGCCAGAAACCTTGCCGAGCAATATCTCAAGGAGTTCACGATTTTTGTCGGCGGAATTCTGCTCGGTTTCTTCTGGCACCTCTATTACATCGAAGACAGAGACTCCAAAGTTCATATCATCATCGGCCTGGTGGTGATCACCACTTGCATGACACGCTATATCATGCTCATGAAACAACAGCGAGATGAGGGCAGCGGTCCTCCTTCCTAGACTCTTGCCGTTGCCTTCGTTTAACCGATCCCCCCGGCGTCGGCGGTCGCCCCGATCCCGTTTGGACGGGTGCTTGACCGCTCGCACCGCGTCTCATCGCGCATCCAATCCATCATAAGGGATTCCGCCGTCAGACCTTCTCGCGAGGGGGGCGGGGTTTGATTCAGTCGCCACAAGGCCCACTGGGCCGGGCGGCCGGACGCCAGGCGACCGCGGCCGCCGAACGGGGCGATCTCGCCCAGACTGGCACCGGTCGCGCACGCCAGGATTTGGGTTGGCGCCCAGCCGGTCGCCTGTTGGGCCAGTGCTCGTGCCTCGGCGCGGATGGACAGCCGGTCGTTGCTGGCCAGGCTGTCGGTCCCCAGGGTCAAGCGCGCGCCGGCGCGGCGGTATGCCTCCAGGGGGTATGGGGGGTAGCCGAAGAAGCGGTGACTCAGCGGGCAGAAGACGACCGGCGCGCCGCTCTCGGCGAGCAGTTGGGCCTCACCCGGCTCGGGCAGGTTGCAATGGATCGCAAGGGTCGCCTGGCCCAACAGACCGGCGCTCGCCGCGCGCTCGATCGACGAGGGCCCCACCCCCAACGCGGAGGCCAAGTCCAGTCCAATCGCTTGCTCGTGGATTGCCTGAAGTTCGCCGCGCCCCTCTCGGAGTAGTTCTCGCTCTTCGGGGGACTCGGCCAGGTGGATCGTAAGCGGCCGGTCGGTTTGTCGCGCCCAGCGGGCGGCTTGATCCAGTCCCGCTTGGCAAACCGTGTAGGGCGAGTGGGGGGAGAGGCCGTGCTTCATCGCTCCGGCTTCGTCCGATCCCGCGCCGGCGACCGAGAAGAATTCCTCGTGCGAAGCCAGCCAGGACTCCCACGCGCCGGCCTGCTCGGCGGTCGGCACCAGCCATTCGATGAATTCGGTGCTCGCGAGGCCGCTTGCGCGCAGTGTCTCGCTCGCCCAACCGTAGCTGCTCACGTCCCAAACTTCGGTCACGCCGTCCTCGATCAATTCATCAACCGCGCGGGTGACGGCCGAGCGCGCCGAGGCAGGATCCAGGCCCCCCGGCGCGCGACGCAACTCGATCATCGCCCGCAGCCAGGGTCCGAATCCCCGCCCCCGGGGGAGCCTCCCGCGGAGCAGCGAGTAATCGAGATGGACATGGGCGTTGAGGAGCCCGGGGGTGAGCAGGTGGTCACCGAATCGCAGTTCCGGCGGCAGGTCGCGCGGGGGACGGCCGGTGGGGTGGACGCGCGTGAATCGGCCGTCGGCCCATTCGATTTCGATCCCGTCGCGGGCCCCGGCCGCGGGGTCAAGTCCCCATCTGGCCCACAAGCGACCCTCCCGCGGGGTGAGCCTCATGAGCGGTCCCGCAACCGGGCGGTGGTTTCGACCGTGGCGTCGGATTCGTCCAGTTTGAGGGGCAGGATGATTGAGAACTGCACTCGCCCGTCTCCCGCAAGGCCCGCGCCGACCCGCCCCCGATGGGCGTGGGTGACCGCTTTGACGACGTACAGGCCGATGCCCGAACCCTCGATCCCACGTCGGGCACCGGCGTCGGCGCGCTCGAAGCGATTAAAGATGTCGTCGAAGTCCTCGGGCAGAATCTCCTCGGTCTCGTTAACGACCTGGATGCGGATCGAATCGAGGCCCAGGGGCGAGAGGGAGGCATCCAGTTTCTCCGCGATGATCTCAATGGGCGCGTCGGGGCTGCCGTACTTGAAGGCGTTGTTGAGCATATTGCCGACGGCCCGGTAAATCATCATCTCATCGAGGAACACCGTCGCGGGCAAACCCCGCAGATCGGACTCGATGCGTTGGCCGCGTCGTTCGGCCTCCACACGCAGCGTCTCGACCACGTCCTCGATCATGCGACGCAGGTTCACCTCGGTGGCGACCGCCTTGAGCGTGCCGGCCTCAATCTTGCAGGTCGTCAGGTAGTTTTCGATCAGCTCCAAAATCTTCTGGCCGCTGGCGTGGACCGTTTCGGCGAACTCGCGGGCGCGGGGATGAAACTCGCCCTTTTCGTGATCGTAGATCATCGAGGCGAACCCAATGATCGAGGTGAGCGGGATTTTGATGTCGTGGGTGATCATCGCCGCCGTGTCCTCGCGCAACTGTTCGGTTTCGATCTTCTGAAACGCCTTTTCGATCGCCATGCGAAACAGGTCGAAGTCGAACGGTTTGCGCAGGTAATCGAAGACCTGATAATGGACCGCCTCGATCGCCGACTCGGTCGTGGCGTGGCCGGTGATGACGATGATCAGCGTGCGCGGGTGGTTCTCGTGGACAAAGCGATCACCTCGGCCCCCGAGACCCCCTGCATGGGCAGGTCGCTCACCACGACCTGAAACTGCTCGCGGTTGAGCTGCTCGATGGCCTCGGCCCCGCCATAGGCCGTCCGCGCATCGTACCCCGCATCGTCCAGCAAGGTGCGCAGGGAATCCGCCACGCACCGTTCGTCATCAACGATGAGGATCCGTTTGTCGTCCATCAGTTAGTACCGCGGCGTGACCCACTGGAGGAACTGAGAGGCGGTTTTCTCGGCGTTGTTCGCTCGATTGATGTAGATGTTCCCGTCCGAAATGGTCCCGTTGGTGGGGTCATAGGGCCGGAAGATGGTCAACCGCAGGCTCGGGAGCGCCGGCCACCCATAGTTGTTGGGCCCGGTGCCAAGGTAACCATCGGGGCCGACCGAGACCAACAGATAGCCAATGGTTTCAGGGTCCTGGTAGTCGTCCGTGTCAATACCATGGCGCGAATTGACCAGCCAGGAGAATTGCGCGGGGTCGTAGTAATCGAGCAAGTTGTTGGGGGGCGGAATGGTGGCCTCGAAGACGTCGGGCGGTAGGGTACTGATATAGGCGACCGGGCTGGTCAGCTTCGATAATTGCGCCAGGCGGGTGTCGAGCTGAGGAACGTGGGGCGTGCGCCGCAGCGTGCCCAGTGTATTGCGCCGGTAGGGGTATGCATTATTATCCACATGGTACAACTCCAGCGCTTCCATCATCGTGCGCATCTCCGCATGGACGCGAGCGACCTTGGCGCGGGTCTGCGCCTGGAGGAAATTGGGCACCGCGATGGCCGCGAGAATGGTGATGATGGCGGCGACGATCAGAAGTTCGATCAGCGTAAAGGCCCGGCCATTGGCGAACCGAGGTGAGATTGAGAAAAATTTCACGCGTTGGCACTCCCTTCGGGAACGACTCCACCAGCGTGGCTTGAGGCGATGGACTATACAACACTATTTATAATATATCATTGCGGGCGTAACAACCAGTTTTCACCGAAAATCTTGGGAGGGGGCGGGAGCCTCGGTCCTTCCGGGCCATGATTGCCTTGCCGGGTCAAACGTGTTAAATATGGCAGGGTACGGGTTGCCCGCTTCGGGAGGCGGCCAGAACGCTCAGAGGTCAGGAACGAGATGGCGGCGCAAACCAAAGACTACTACAAAGATCTGGGTGTGGAGCGTTCGGCGAGTGCCGAGCAGGTCAAGAAGGCCTACCGCAAACAGGCTCTCCAATACCATCCCGACCGCAATCCAGATGATCCAGAAGCCGAGGAGAGGTTCAAGGAGGTCTCCGAGGCGTACGAAGTCCTGAGCGATCCCGAGAAGCGCCGAGTCTACGATCTGCGCGGCTACGAGGGGGTCAAGAGCGGATTTGGGCGCGGCGGTTTCTCGTGGGACGATTTCCACCACGCGACGGAGTTCGAGGATATCTTCGGCGATGTCTTCGGCTCGCTGTTCGGGTTTGGGGGTCGGCGCGGAGGCACCCGGCGGCGTCCCCGAGGCCGCGATCTTCGTGTGCGGCTTGATCTGACGCTCGAAGACGTCCTGTTCGGCAAGGAAACGGAGATCAAACTGCGGCGCACCGAGACGTGCATGACCTGCGCGGGTTCGGGGGCCAAACCAGGCACCCGACCCCGGACTTGCCATCGCTGCGCCGGGGCCGGCCAGATCCGGATCGCGCAGGGGTTTTTCAGCCTGACGACCAACTGCGACGTCTGCGAGGGCACCGGACAGGTGATCGGCTCGCCATGCGCGGATTGCGGTGGAGAGGGCCGGTCCAATGAGCAGGTCTCGCTCAAGATACCGGTCCCTCCGGCGATCGAGACCGGCACGCAATTGCGCATGCTGGGCGAAGGAGACGCCGGGCCGCCGGGCGGCGAACGGGGCGACCTTTATGTCGTCCTCAACGTCCGCGAACACGAGCGTTACCAGCGCGACGGCGAAAACCTCCACTGCGAGGAGCAGATCAGTTTCCCTCAAGCCGCGCTAGGCGATGACCTGGAGGTCGCGACGCCCCACGGCCCATACAAGGTCAAAATCCCCGCCGGCACGCAGACGGGGCAGCGGTTCCGCGTGAGTAACCATGGCGTCCCGCGCGGGACCGACAACCAATCCATGCGCGGCGACCTTTACGTCCATATTTTCGTCAGGGTTCCCAAGAAGCTCAATGAACGCCAGCGCCAATTGCTGCGCGATTTCGCCAAAGAATTCGGAGAGGATCCCATCGAGCAAGAGAAAGGGCTGCTCGACCGCTTCAAGGAGTCGTTGGGGTTCGATTAGGCGCGCGATCCGAACTCCTCCGGAGGGAGCCGGCGCGAATTGCTTCAAATCGGTTATTCCGCTTCGGAGAGTTCGGGACCGGAGACCGAGGGGACGGGCGTGCCAGGCCCCGTGTCAGAAGGGCCGACGGTGGGTATCTCATCGGTTGGGGGCGTCAGCTCACTCGGTTCGGATGATTTGCCCAAACCGCTATCATCGTCGAGCTCCTCGAAGATCAGGTCGTCGTCGCCCATCCCCCCGATGTTGCCCACCAGCATCATGATCTCGGAGAAAACGGACTTGAGTTCGCGTTCGGCGCTCTCGATGACCGGCCACTCGTCCTGCTGCAAGGCGATTTCCAGGCGGGACAGGTGTTCGTTGACGCGACGCTTTTCTTTATCGGTCAGGGTGCGCACCTCGCCACGCCGCTGCAATGAATCCAGTTCCTGTCGCATCTCTTCGAGGCGCCGGTGGATGCCCACTTTGCGGATGAACTGCCGGTCCTCGTCGGCCTTTTCGCCCGCTTCCTCAACCTTCCGCTTCACCTCGCTGTCGAGCGTCGGCTGGTAGGATTCGATCTTGACCTGTTGCATGACGCCGGTGGTCAGGTCCATCGCCGCGACGTTGTGGATGCCGTTGGCGTCGATATTGAAGCTGACCTCGACCTCGGGCACCTCGCGCGGGGCGGGGTCGATGCCCTCGAGCCGGAATCGGGCCAAGGAGCGGTTCTCGCGGGCGATGCGCCGCTCGCCCTGGAGCACGTGGATGGTCACGCTCTCCTGATTATCGCGCACCGTGGTGAATTTTTTGTGGGCCGTGGTGGGGATGCTGCTGTTGCGCGGGATGAGGGGTGAAAAGATGCCGCCGGCCAGTTCGATCCCCAAGGACAAGGGAGTGACATCGAGCAAGAGGATCTCGTCCAAGTCCCCGCGCATGATGCTGGCCTGGATCGAAGCGCCCAGCGCCACCGCCTCGTCGGAGCTGACCGAGTGGTCCGGTTCCTTATCGAAGAAATCCTGGACGAGCCGCCGGACGGCGGGGATGCGCATCGAGCCGCCGACCAGGATCACCGCGTTCAGGTCGTCGTTGCTCAAGCCGGCGTCCTTCATCGCCTGCAGGCACGGCTCCCTGAGTCGGTCCAGAGTTGGGGCGATCAGTTCTTCGAATTTCTCGCGGGTCAGCTCGGCGTTGAAGTGTTTCGGGCCCGCCTCGTCGGTGCCGATAAACGGCAGCGAGATGCCCGTCTTTTCCAATGTCGACAGTTCACATTTGACCTTTTCGGCCGTTTCGGCGATGCGCGCCAAGACCTGCATGTCGCCCGCCACTTCCAGTTCCAGTTCCTTCGCGATCCGGTCGATGACCCAACGGCTCAGCACCACGTCGATCACATCGCCGCCCAGGAAGGTGTCGCCGCAGGTCGATTTGACCTCAAAGACGTCCCTATCGAGTTCGAGGATGGAGATATCGAACGTTCCGCCGCCAAAGTCGAAAACGGCGATTTTCTCGACCTTGCGCTTGTTTATCCCATAGGCCAGGGCCGCGGCCGTCGGCTCATTGATGATGCGCAGGGCTTCGAGGCCGGCCAGTTCCGCCGCCTTCTTGGTGGCCTGGCACTGGCTGTCGTTTAAAGTAGGCCGGACACGTGATCACGGCCTGCGCGATCTCCTGTCCCAAATACTGCTCAGCCGTGTCCTTCATTTTCTTGAGGGTCTCGGCCTGGACCTGTTCGGGAAGCAGTTGGTCCTCGCCAATCTTGACGGCGACCATGCCGTCGGGACCTTCGGCGAGCCGATACTCAATCCCTTCCATGCGCTCGACGACCTCATCCCAGCGGCAGCCGACAAAGCGTTTGACCGAATAGATCGTCAACTCGAGCGCGAGCAGACGTTGGCGCTTGGCCAACTCGCCCGCGATGATTTCGCCTTCGCGGAAATGCACGACCGACGGGGTCGTCTTGCTCCCCTCGCTGTTGGGTATCACCTGGGGCCTGCCGCCCTCCAGGTGGGCCACCACCGAATTCGTCGTTCCAAGATCGATCCCGACTACGTAGACCATTTGGCGCGCTTGACCTCGACTTCCACCGCTCTGTTTTCTTCATTCATAAAGGGCTTCCGCCCCATGGGACTATACGAAGAATGTATCGGCCGCGCGAACCCCGATCATGAGGCGAAAACCCGTGCCAGTTGGGGCGGGAACGGGTCTTTTCCCCACCCAACGCCGGCAAACGCCGCTTGGGATGACGGCGGCCCAGGGGCCCCGGCCTTGCCACGGAATCGGGGGGGGGATGCGATTTCGCTTTGTTGGCCCGCCCGGATGGGGGGTAAGATGGGGACGGAATACGGCGTCATCGATCGCGAGGGGCGATTGAGCAGCGTCATCACCGGAGGGAGCCAGCAGTGGCACCAGCCAGCCTAGACCGCTCGAGCCTGCCTCACGGCGAGAAATTTGACCGATTGACCGACCGTTTCCGGCAATTGGGCAAGGTGGTGGTCGCCTACTCGGGGGGGATCGACTCCTCGCTACTGGCCAAGGTGGGGACGCTGGCCATCGGGGACGGGTGCATCGCGGTCATCGCCCGCTCCGAGACGCTCGCCGATGAGGAATACGACGCGGCCGAGGTGGTTGCCCGCGACCACGAGTTCAACCTGAAGACCATTGAATACAGTGAGCTTGAGATCGACCATTACGCCGAGAACCCCACCAATCGGTGCTACTTCTGCAAGCACGAACTCTACAGCCGGCTAACCGACCTGGCCCGCGAGCTGGGCGTGGCGGCCGTGGCCGAGGGCTCCAACGCCGACGACGTGAACGACTGGCGTCCGGGGCTCAAGGCGGTCGCGGAGCTCCAGGTGGTCAGCCCCCTGCGCGAGGCCGACCTCCACAAGCAGGAAATCCGTGAGTTGGCCCAGGCGCTCGGCCTGCCTAATTGGGACAAGCCCTCCAATCCCTGTCTTTCCTCCCGGGTGGCGTATGGGTTGGCGATTGACCGTGAGAAGCTGCGCCAGATCGCCGAGGGCGAGAGGTTCCTGCGCGAGCGGGGCTTCCGCCAGGTGCGGGTCAGGCATCACGACCAGATCGCGCGGATCGAGGTGGGACCCGACGAGATGGATCGCCTCCTGGAGCCGAGCCTGCGCCGGGCCGTCTCCGCGCGGCTGCGGGAGCTGGGTTTCCGCTTTGTTACCGTCGATCTCATGGGCTACCGCACCGGCAGCTTGAATAAGGGCATTACGCCGCCTAAGCCCAATCCGTAAAATCGCGCATAATCCGCTCGCCTGGCCCCACCCCAACCCATTAAGATCACGCCCATGGTCAATGCGCCCACTGACGGCGGCGGCGGGCCCCGCAAAACACGAAATGCCGGTCCCAAGGCCCAATCCCAGCCATCCGGCGCCGACTCCCAAGAGACCGGCGTGGGGCTCTGGAGCTGGAGCGCGTGGGTCTTCTTCGCCGCGGTCCTGGCGTTCCAACCGGCGTTTCTGAACGACTTCGCCCATGATGACCGTCCCCAGGTGGCCGAACTGGCGCCGGCCGAGGGGGCCACGGACTGGTTTGGGGTGGTCGCCCAGCCCTGGTGGCCGCCCGATCACCACAAGACCCCGTGGCGGCCGCTGACCCGGCTGACCATCGCGGTGCAGAAAGCACTGCACGGCGATCTGGGCTGGCCTTATTACGCGTTCAACCTCGTCCTGCACGCCGTCTGTTCGGTGCTGCTGTTTCATGTCGCGAGGCGGATCGGAATGGAGACCTGGGCGGCCGGGCTTGGGAGCCTGATTTTTGCCGTCCACCCGATCCATGCCGAGCCGGTCCACCAGATCGTGGGCCGAGCGGAGGTGCTGGCCGTCTTCTGGATGCTCGTAGGTCTGTTGCTCTTCGCCCGGCGGCCGGCTCATTGGGCGGGCCACCGTTGGCAACAGCCCCTGTGCTTCGCCTTGGCACTGGCGGCCAAGGAGCATACGATTCTCTATCCGGTTCTCCTGATCCTGGCCGGCGCGGCCTTGCGGTGGCGGACCGATGGGGGCGAAGGAAGGCCACGTCTAATGGGAGATAGGGCGTGGCTCGGCCTCTTGGCGCTGCTGGGCGGGGTCGCGGGCTTGTTCGTCCTGGGCAAATGGACCGTCGCGGGGGGACTGATCGAGCAGGCCGCGTCGGTGCCGATCCACGAAAACCTCTTGGCCCAGCGGACATTCGCGGATCGACTCCCCGCCGTGATCGGTATTTTCGGCCATGCGGCGAGCCGGCTGGTCTGGCCGCTCGGCCTCTGCCCGGATTATTCGATGGCGTCATTCCCGCTCGAGCTGGGTTGGCGTTGGCCTTGGGCGTGGGTTGGGGCCGTGATTCTCGTGTCGTTGGTGGTAATCATGGTCGTCATGATCGGCCGCAAGCGGCCCGGTTGGACACTTGTGGCGGCGGGTCTATTGACCTGGGGCCTGACCTCGAACGGCCTTTTTCCGATCGGCGTCGTGACGGCCGAACGCCTGTGGTACTGGCCCTCGGCGGCGGCGTGCCTCGGTTTTGGATGGGGTTTGACCAAACTCGTGGGCCGGACCAGGCCGGTGCCCCAGCGGCCGCTGACCCTCTGCGCGGCACTGGCGGCCGTCCTGCTCATGACGGCGGCCTGGCACTACGCCCCCGCCTGGCGAAGTCAACGCGCCATGGCGCAATGGACCATCGACCGCTTCCCGCAAAGCTGGCGCGGACACGTAAACCTCGCCCGGGAGGATTATCAGGACAAGGCTTTCTCTGAGGGGCTGACTCATGCGCGCCAGGCCACGGAGATCCTGCCCGAGGCCCCCATGGGCTGGGTCTGGCTCGGCCTGAACGCCTCATTCCTGCCCGACCGCCGCCGGGAAGCCGAGCCGGCCCTGCGCCACGCCCTGGATCTGGACCCCAACCTCGCCACGGTCCACCGCAACCTGGCCAACCTCTACCAGATGCAAGGCCGCAACGCTGAAGCGGCGCGAGAACTCGAACTTTACCTCGAAGCTCCAAAAGCCGCCGACCATGAAACGATCAAAAACCGGCTCAAAACCATTCAGAACGCGATAGAGGCCCAAGGTCCACCCGGTCATCCCCCCCACTCAAGCACAACAAAATGAACTCAAGGGAACCTCTAAAAATCCGGTTTGCAATCGTCCCTGCCGGGACTCCGATTCGTTAGCGGGCTGAAAGCAGTCGTCCCTACGGGACTGAATTTTCAGAGGCGCCTTCAATTAAGAATCCGCAAAATCCGCCCAATCCGCGTCCCATTGATTCCCGTCCAGCCCTCATGCCCCCGCTAATCCCTCCCCACCACCCATCTCTCAATCGCCTCGCAGACGAGATGGAGCGCCAGAGTATGGATCTCTTGGACGCGCGCGGAATCGCGGTCGGGCACGATGAAGGCATGGTCGCATAGAGCCCCCGCCGGGCCGCCATCGCCGCCCAATAGGCCGATCGTGATGCAACCCCTCTCCCTGGCCGCCTCCAACGCCCGGATGACGTTATCCGAGCGGCCGCTCGTGGAAAAGGCGACGACGACGTCCCCCTTCGCGGCCAGCACTCGCACCTGACGGGCGAAGACCTCCTCATACCCGAAATCATTGGCGATGCAGGTCAGCACCGTGGGATCGGCCGCCAGGCTAATCGCGGGCAGGGGAGGGCGGTCGGATCGGTAGCGGCCCACCAGTTCCTCGGCGAGATGCAGGGCCTCGGCGGCGCTTCCCCCGTTGCCCAAGGTCAGTGCCTTGCCCCCGCCCTCGATGCACGCGACGACCGAGCGGCAAATCGTCTCGACGGCCCCGATCAACTCCGGATCGCTGCGCACCACCTCAAGCAGCTCGGCGGCCGACGCCATCTGTTGTTCGATCCAGTCGCGCACGCTCAGGTCTCCTTCGGCTGCTCGTCGAGCGTGACTTCGGCCAGCTTGCGCAGCATTTCGAACGAATAGATGCCGGTCGAGTGCTGGTCGCTCCATAGAAACTGGATCGCGTAGGCGCCGACCGGAACGATCCGGAGCGGGTGGATATCCTCGGGCACGTCGTCCATGCTGATCAGCTCGCGGCCGGTCATCTCCTCGCGGCAGGTCGCGCACTGGCACTGGTAGCGCAGCCGCCGATAGGAGTGACGCGTGCGCGGGCCGTCGCTCCAATCGATTTCGACCTCCGTGGGTGAAGTCTCGTTGATGCGCAACGGGCGGATCTGCCGGAATGCCGTCATGGTCTCTTCTGCCGGGTCTGCCCGCAACGGGCCGGTTCAGTCCGCCGCAACGAAGGCGCGTCACAACTCAATAAATCGTTCGCCTCGCCCGCCGTAATGTTAGGGAGAAAAGACTACAGGCTAGATAGGATAATGCCAATCGATATCGGGAAACCGTGGAGATCGGGATGCAGGAAAACTCGACAGACCAACCCACGCCGCGCCGTCTCAAGCTCACCCTGCAGTACGACGGCACCGAGTTCCAGGGCTGGCAATTTCAGCCCAACGGCCCCAGCGTCCAGCAGACGCTCGAGGAAGCCCTCGAAAAGCTGCTCGGGCAACGCTTGCGGGTCCACTCGGCGGGCCGGACCGACAGCGGCGTCCACGCCCTGGCCATGCCCGTCCATTTCGACGTGGACCACCCCATCCCAACTGCGAACCTGCCCGTGGCACTGGCCAAGTTCCTGCCCGTTTCGATCAGCGTGCTCTCGGCCGAGGACGTCGCCCCCGACTTCCACGCCCGCCACGACGCCATCCTGCGCTGGTATCGCTACCAGATCCACCTCTCGCCCCTGCGCCTGCCGCTGGGCCCGCGGGCGTGGCACGTCTACCGTCCGCTCGACCTGGGGGCGATGGAGCAGGGACTGGCGCTCGCGCGCGGGGAGCATGATTTCAGCGGCTTCCGCTCCAGCCAATGCCAAGCCCGACGCACGCGGCTCAAGATCGAGCAGGCCCGGCTCACCCGCGATGGCGAGCTGATCGCGCTGGATTTCAAATGCCGCTCGTTCCTGCAGCACATGGTCCGGTTCCTGGTGGGGAGCGTCGTCGCGATGGGCCATGGCCAGATCGACCGCGCCCGCCTGCTGCGCATCCTCGAGCACGGCGACCGGCCCGAACTGATCCTCTGCGCCCCGCCGCAAGGCTTGTGCCTGATGGGTGTGGCGTATAATGACGCGGCGCGACAAGGAATGCTGGCCGCTGATCCCACGCCGCCGAGTTTCTGACGGTCCCCGAGCCGAAGCCCGCGATGAGCGATGACACGCCCACAACCCGCCCCTCCACCTGGGCCGACCCGATCAAACTGGAGGGCGCGCCGAATCTCCACGCCGTCTGCGGAGACCTCTACCGCGGCGCCCAGCCGACCGAAGTGGGCATGCTCGGCCTTGAAGCGATGGGAATCGAAACGATTGTCAGTCTGCGCGCGTATCATTCGGACCACAATGAGATAATCAAGACCGGCTTGGGATTATGAGCATATCGTCATGAAGGCGTGGCACCCCAAAGAGAAACAGGTCGTCAGGTTCCTGCAGATCGTGACCAATCCCAAGCGCGCGCCGGTTTTGGTCCACTGTCAGCACGGCGCGGACCGGACCGGCCTGATGTGCGCGATCTACCGCGTGGCCGTCCAGGGATGGACCAAGGAGGAGGCCATCCGCGAGATGACCCAGGGCGGATACGGTTTTCACAAAGCCTGGGTGAACATCGTCCCGTGGTTCAGGAAGCTGGACATCGACGACATCAAAGTGAAAGCGGGCCTCCAACCAATGCGCGACTGATTCTCTTGATTGCTATCCCGTGCCGGTTTATCCTTGCGCCACGGCTTGGCGGCAGGCCCAATCCCGGCCTTTTATGGTTTCAACCTGGGTTCAGCGGCGGCGGGCACGGATCGTGCCATGAATCGACTCGGGGTGTTTCTCGCACCGTCGATCGGCGCGTGGCAACCGGGGTAAAGGACGCGGGCGGGCCGTCTTGAAGGCATCATGGATAGAGCTTCACGTCGAAAGACCTTTTACGAGGGGGAGAACGATGGTTGTGAATCGTCACGATGGTTATCGAACAAGCAGGATTCGGGCGAGAGGAATTGGAATTCGGCTTTGGAAGGCGGTCGTCGTCTGTGTAGGGACGTTCTTCGCGACGGCCGGCTTCGGCGCCGAGTTGATCGCGGACTTCGAGGGGGAGGACTTCGGGGCCTGGGAGGTGACGGGGGAGGCGTTTGGCGCGGGGCCCGCCGAGGGGACCTTGCCGGGGCAGGGGGTCGTCAGCGGGTTTATGGGACAGGGGCTTGTGAATAGTTTTCATAACGGGAACGAAGCCCAGGGCAGCCTCACGTCGCCCGCCATCACGATCGAGCGCGATTTCATCAACTTCGTCGTCGGGGGCGGGGATTTCCCGCGCGAGCCCAAGGATGAGAGCGAACGCGCCAGGGGGATCATCAAGGGCGTCCCCGGGGCCATTGGGACCGACTCGGGCGAATGCACCGTGAATCTTGTCGTCGAAGGCGAGGCCGTGCGCAGTGCCACCGGCATCATCCAAACGGCGGCCGACAACGAACATCTCTCGTGGTACACCTGGGACGTCAAGGACTTGCGGGGCAAGAGCGGGACCATCCTGATCCTGGACAAGAACTCGGGGCCGTTCGGCCACATCACGGTCGATCACCTCACGCAGGACGACGAGCGTAAGATGCCGCTGTATGCCAATCCGCTCCTGACGCGGGCCAACAGCAGCATCGAGGGTGCGCGGGCGCGGGCCGAGGCCGACCCCACGCGGCCGACTTACCACGTCCTACCGCCGGCGACCTACTCGAACGGCCCCCACGGCCCGGTCTATCACAACGGCGCGTATCACCTGTTTTACCAGATCTGCCCGTGGGGCTGGGGGAACGGCGGCCGATGGTTTTGGGGCCACTGGCGCAGCAAGGACCTGGTGTATTGGGAACATCTGCCGCTCGCGTTGTGGCCGTCGTACGAGATGGGAGAAAAGCTGGTCATGGCCGGCTCGAGCGCGATCAGCGACGACGGGACGCCGATGATCTTCTACTCGAGTGCCGCTCCGGGCCGAGGGATCGAGCAGTGGGCCGCGATCGGCGACGACGATCTGATCAACTGGAAAAAGTACGCGGAGAACCCTTTGTTCGAGGGGCACGGCGTCGATCCGTGGCTGTTCAAGGAGGCCGGGCGGTGGTACATGGTCCTGGGCGGCGCCACGCCCGAGGGCAAGGGCGGCTTCACGCTACACGGTTCAGATGACCTGCTCAACTGGGAATTCCTCGGCTATCCGTATGAAGGGACCGGCGAACGCAAACTGCCAAGCTGGGAAGTGCCGAATTTCTTCAAACTGGGTAACAAGTGGGTCCTTGTCTACGAACCGCACGGACCGACGCGCTATCTGACGGGGACGTTCGATTTCAAAACCTACAAATTCGAGCCCGAGGCCGAGGGCTTCATGGACTACGCGGGGGTGGCGCGATTCGATTTCGATAAGGAAACGTTCATCGATTTCGACGGGCATTTTGTGGGCTGTACCTCGGTGGAGGACGCTGGGGGCCGGCGCATCCACTGGGGGCTGGTCACGGGCTGGGACCCGGAGCGGGTGGGTCCCTATCTGATGGAAGACCGCAGTTGGAACGGTTGCATGACGCTGCCGCGCGAGCTGACGATCCGGCCCGACGGGAAGCTGATCCAAAAGCCGATCCCCGAGTTGGCGAGTCTGCGGGGCGAGCATTATTCGGTTTCCGATATCGAGTTGGCCGACGCTTCCTACGTGCTCAACGGCATCGAGGGCGACACGCTCGAGATCCTCGTCGAATTCGCGCCGGCCGGCGCCAAGGAGTTCGGCTTGAAGGTCCGTCGCTCGAAGGACGGCGAGCGAAGCATAAAGATCAACTGGGATGGCGAGTTGCTCAACGTGGGCCGGCACAAAGGACCCGAGGGAATGCTGGAGGGCGAGACGACCCTGAAACTTCACATCTTCCTGGACAGGAGCGTGATGGAGGTGTTCGCCAATGATTGGGCGTGCTTCACTGATGTCATCTATCCGCCCCAGACCGATTTGGGTATCGAGCTGTTTGCCTCCGGAGGGGCCGTAGCGGTCAAATCACTGGATGTTTGGCGGGTAGGGTCGATCTGGTAACCGCGCCGCGATGGGCCTTCGGCGCCGCCGCTTCTGCCGAATCGAACAGCCGAGCCTGATCAGTATTTTTTCTTGGCGCCGGGGACGATCCGTCCGTCGTGGTGATAAACGATCTGGCCTGGGCTAAGCGTCCCATTGGTCGGGTCATAGAAGTATTCCAAGTTCTTGAGATTGCAATGCCAATCGCGGTCGGGCCCGGCGCTCTCCAGTTGCCAGAAGCCTGAAAAGATCTCCGTGATGGGATTGATCGCGGGCCGGCCTACTTGAGAATGCGGCCGATAACCGTGCGGGGCGCCCGAAAAGATGCTGGCGACCAAATCGCCTCGCCAGTCGAAAAAACAATTGGCCACGGGAATATAAAGATTGTTGTTGAAATAATCCCACGGAATCTCCCCGAGATATTCGATGGGCGTGGTGAGCAGATGGCCCATATGTCTATTCCCATCGGTTCGATCCAGTGCATCGACAAACCATTCCCCCTCGTCCTTGTACGGATTCAGCCTCCTCGTGATTGGGATCTGGAGATTGTCGACTTCGTAGGATGTGATGGCCATCCCTTCGGTCCGCATGTCGGCAATGACCCGGGATACTTTTGCTCGCGTCTGCGCTTCAAGAAAGTTCGGCACGGCGATGGCCGCGAGGATGGCAATAATCGCCACAACGATCAGCAATTCGATCAACGTGAATCCAATGCGGTGCATGCTCATTGGAGCTGCTTCCTCACCCAAGTTTGGTTGGTATCATGCGTCAGAACACATTCCGTTCTGATTAGTATTTCTTCTTTATGGCGCCGGGGATGAGCCTTCCGTCGTGGTGATAAACAAGCTGGCCCGGGCTAAGGGTCCCATTGGTCGGATCATAGAAATATTCGCCGTTGCTGGGGTCGCAATGCCAACTGCGGTCGGGTCCGGCGCTTTCGAGCTGCCAGAAACCTGAGTTGATCTCCTCAATGGGATTGATAATGTGCATCGGTTTCATGCCATGCGGAGCGCCTGAAAAGATGCTGGAGACCACCATGCCCCGAAAGTCCATATTACAATTCGGATGGGGGATATATAGACCGGAGTTGAAATAATCCCACGGAATCTCCCCGAGATATTCTATCGGCGTGGTGAGTAGATGACCCATGTGCCTGCGGTTATCGTCTCTTACGTCCAACCAGTCGACAACCCACTGCCCATACTTCGCCACGGGATTCACCCTCGATATGAGAGGGAATTGGAGATAATCCACCTCGTAGGCCGTAATGGCGACCCCTTCGGTTCTCAGGTCGGCCAAGACCCTGGATACTTTTGCTCGCGTCTGCGCCTCAAGAAAATTCGGCACGGCAATGGCCGCCAGGATCGCGATAATCGCCACGACGATCAGCAATTCGATCAACGTGAATCCTGTAGAACGCAATTTCACTGTTTCTCTCCTCAGCTAAAAAATCCCTCCCGTCCTTATACATCGGAACACACTCCGCCACAACCCTTCATTTCGGACCCGGTAACATAATAGGCGTGCCCCGCGATAGCAGCAGGGTGCGCGGGACGATCGGCAAGACATTGCCTCGGGCGGCGTCATCTCGCGTCTCTTCTACCTGGCGTAGAGCACATCCGCGCCCCGGCCTTGCGCGATCAGCGAGGTGTAGGTTTCCAGTTCCCGCCCGATCGCAGCGTCGGTCAGGTCGAGGGTCTGTTTGCGTTCGGCGGCGAGATAGGCGGCCTGGCACAGCTTGGTGATCTCAAGGCCGTATTCCCAGGTCAGGAATCCGTCGCGTCCCGCCGCGAACGCATCGGCGGCGTCTTGCATCTCGTCGACGTAACCATAGAGGTCGGCCTCGTTGGGCTGGATGGCGAGCAGGCCGCGCGAGGCGGTCGATTCTTCGAGGCCCGCTTCGGCGTCGGCGACCGCCTCGGCCGCCTGGTCGCCGATGAAAACCTCGATCGGCGAGCGCAGCGTGTTGACCTCGAACGCGTAGCCCGGCCCCAGCCCGTCCATCGTCAGGCGCAGGCCCTGTTTGTCGAACATCCACGAGTTGGTGAACTGCGCCTTGGCCTGGCGGCCGGTCTCGGGGTCCTGGAACGTCACGATCCCCGTGGCGAAATCCTCGGCCGGCGTCTTGCCGTAATCGATCCCCATCCGATCCATGAGCTGCTGGCGATATCTCGGCTGGCCCCACTTGAGCAGCGCCGTGTCGGCGCTGACGGCGACCGGCTTCATGTAGTCGACGGGTTTGCCCGGCGGATTGAGCACGAACCAGGAGACCGCGATGCTGTGGCAACCCATGTCCGAGAGCACGCCGCCGCCCTGGCGGGTGGGGTCCCAGAACCACGGCGAGTGCGGCCCCGAGTGCTCCTCGGCCGACCGCGCCAGTGCCAGCGGCCCCATCGATCTCTGTTGCGACAGCGTTTGGGCCAGGGCCGACTTGATCGGCTTCATGTGGATCTAGTTCTCGAAGTAGGCCGTCTTGAGCCCCGCCGCGCGCACGAGCCGGACCATCTCGCGCGCCTCGGCGACCGTCCGCGCCAGAGGCTTTTCGCAAATGACGCCCTTGAGCTCGGCCCCCTTCTTCACCGCGTCGGCGATCTCCCCGGCCACGTCGACGCGCGTGAAATTCGGCCCGGCGATGCCCACCACGTTGCAGTGTTGACAAAGCTGCTCAACATCGGGATAGGCCGCGCATTCGCCGATGCCGGTCTCGCGCGCAAACGCGACCAACGCATCGGGGCGCGGCGCGTGGACGCCGACCAGCTCGATGCCCCGTACCTGCGCCAGCGCCACCGCCTGAAACTTCGCGACGAATCCCGCCCCCACCATGCCCAATTTCAGTGACTAGTGCTGTCTCCATCCCGCCGAATGCGCCCACGGTATCGTGATTGACACCGCAACCGTCAGGTTCGACAAACGCTCCCCTTCAAACTCTCAAGGGAACTGAAACGGGCGCGTTCTGTCAATGGCGCATGCGAGGCCGCGGGCGACCGTCGCCCGTGCGATACAATGGATTTGACACCGCGCGGGGGGCGGGCCGATACTGTGGGGTTGCCTGCGGGGGCAGCGAGTCGCCGCGGCTGGCTCCGCGCATGGTCCGGTCCACCCGCGGCCCGGTTCAAAGCACCCCGTGGCCGACCCCTTCGGCGGATTCGCGATTTTGTCCTGCGCATCAAGATTCATCGACCTCGGCCGCGAGGCGGTCCTTCGCCGCCGCGGTCTCCATCTCCGGCGCGGCGTACGCATCCTGTCCATCTTGTGTCTGGCCTGGACCGGGACCCTGGCACCCACCCAGGACCGGTTCAAGGCGCGCAATTACCGCGTCCGCATCGGCGTGCAGCACCAGGTCGAGGGCCTCGCCATCCAGGGCTCGGGGCCGTACCAGGTGGTCGCCTCGACCGGCAAGCCTCTGCTTAACTTGAAGGCCCACGAACCCTACTTCGTCCAGATCAGCCGCGGCCGACCCGGAGATAAGCGCTACCGCCTGGTGCTGCGCGAAATGGACACGCACCGCCAACCGGAGGCGATGGATCTGGCGCGGGCCGCGATGAAGGCCCACGGGCTGCCGGTCAAAGTCCTGCGACTGGTCTCGCGCGAGCGTAGCAAGAGCCACCTGATCGTCACGCTGGGGGAGTTCCAATCGATCGAAGCCGCCCGCGAATACCACGGCCGGCTCAACTCAGAAACCATCCAGTATATCTACGAAGACCGCTCGCGCGCCCGCGGCGGGTTGGTGCGATTGCTCGACCGCGATGGGTCTGTCCTGGCCCGCGATGAGAAATTGCTGCGCGTGGTCCCGCTCAACTTGAGTTACAGCACGCTGAGAGTCATGGAGAGCGACGCCGACAAGACAAGCCGGGTCGATCTGCGCAAGGCCCGCCATTATCGGGGCGAAATCGAACTCACGATCAATGAGGAGGGGACGCTGACCGCCGTCAACGATCTGTGGGTCGAGTACTACCTCTACAGCGTGGTCGCCGGCGAAATCGGCCAAGACGCCCCGCTCGAATCGCTCAAGGCCCAAGCCGTGGCCGCGCGTAGCGAGGCGGTCGCCAAAATCCAGCGCGAGATCGTCTCCAGCTCGTTCTTCGATTTCTTCGACACGGCCCTGGCCCAGGTCTACCGGGGTTATGGAGACGAATCCGAGCGCGTGCGCCGGGCCGTGGACGCCACGCGCGGAGAGATCCTGGTGTGGAACGGCGGCGCCGCCGATGCCGTCTACGGACATTCGTGCGGCGGGGTGGTCGCGAGCAGCCGCGACGTGTGGGGAGGCATCAACGAGGGTTACGCCGAGACCCGGATCGATCGCCTGGTCCGCAACCAGGCCCCCAACCTGAGCAAAGGCTCGGTTGCCCACGACTGGACCTCGCGCAACGTCGACGCCCTGTGCAATCCCAAACACGACGGGTTCCCCAAATACGCCAAGAAGTATTTCCGCTGGACCAAGTCCTTCACCGGAAAGGAATATAGCAAGCTCGCCAACGAGAGACTGGGCGCGGGGTCGGTCCGCAACGTGATCGTCGCCGAGCGCAAGCCGAGCGGACGCGTGACCAAACTCAAGGTCGTCGGGACCAAGCGGACGGTGACGCTGAACAAGCATCTGGAAATCCGGCGGGCCCTGGGGGGCGTTTATTCGACATTCTTCACGGTGATCTCCGAACGCGACGACGACGGAGGGCTGGAGCGGTTGACCGTCTACGGCGGCGGTTATGGTCACGGGGTCGGCATGTGTCAGATGGGGGCATTTATCATGGGCCGGATGGGGTATAACTATCGCCAGGTACTGGCCCATTATTACTCGGAGGTCAAACTGAGGCGCCTTTATCGCTGAGGCGCGAATGAGTCAGTCTCGGGAGTAAACGCAGTCTCAATGGGTGGTCCCCGTGCTCGTCCATGATCGGCTCTCGTCCTCGTCCTTCGTCCTCGAATTCTTCAACCCAAAGAAAGGTCATCGCACTGGGAACACCCAATCGAATCCAGAAAAGTCCGAAGACGAAGGACGAGGACGAGAGCCGGGAGCCGACCCCGGATACTCGCGCGCTTCGTGGTGTTTGAAGCGTTTGTGGAGGCGTCGGCTTTGCCTCCCCCCAGTCCTTTCACCGTCCGCACACCCGTTTTTGATTCGCCCCCGCTGAGGTCCCGATCCGCGAAAGGGCTTGATTTGCCCGCCGTTTTGCCGTACATGAGTAGGTTGGAGGTTAAGCTGGACAAGATCGGGATGCTCCACGGGGCGTCATCAAGACGGATCTTGACGACCTCTGGGCTGTCCAATCTTGTCGCCGGTGGGAACGATGATACATGGCTAAAAGGAAACTGACGCACGAAGAACTGCAGCGCGACGAGGTGGCCGAGGGCCTCCAGGAAACCCTGGACAGCCTGCGCCGCAATCGCAATAAGCTGATCGGGCTGGCCGCCGTCGCCATTCTCGTGGCGATCGTCTATGCCGCGGTCTCGGGCTATCAGGCCCGGGTGCTCCGCGAAAGCAACGAGATGTTCGCCAACGCGATGACGGCCTATGCGCGACTGCTCTCCGCCGCCGACGATGAGCAGCGCCGCGGTGCCTTGGGAGACATGATCACCGAGCTCGACACCCTGATCGAAACCTACGGAACCAGTCCGCTGGGCCGCGCGGCCACCTTCCTCAAAGGCCGGGCCTACTATGCGATTGACGATTACCCAAAGGCCCAGGAGGCCTACGAGCAGTATCTCGCGCAGACTCAGGACGACGCGCAGAAGGCGAGAGGAGAGATCGCGCTGGCCTATTCGTTGGAGAACGAATCCTTCTTCCTCGATGACCTGACCGAGCAGCGGGCCAAGCTGGATCAGGCGCGAGTCCATTACGAACTGGCCGCCGCCGCCTCGCCCAAGCCCTCGTTCCTCTACTATTACGCCCTTTTGGGTCAGGCCCGGTATCATGAGCTGGTCCAGGAGGAGGAGCAGGCGATCGCGCTGCTCGAAGAGGTGGTCGCCGAGCGGCCCGCGCCCGTGACCGATCCCGCCGCCGCCGCCGGGCCCGATCCGGATGAGGACCCGGAGCTGGCCCTGGTTAAGATGGCCATCCGGGAGAGGGAGGCCCAACTCAGTCTGGCCGCCACGGCCAGGCAGCGGCTGGAACGTCTGCGCGCGCGCCAGGGCCTGGACGAGGCCGTGACCGAGGTCACCACGCAGGTCACGGGAAGCCCCTGAGCAGGCCGGGCCGGGCCGGGCCAGCCGATCCATCCAGATTTCACCGATTTCGAAGCGGCTAGGGCAACGATGTTCACCGGCCTGATCGAGACCTTGGGCAAGGTGCGGGCCCGAGAGGACACCGGCACCGAAGCGCGGATCGTCATCAAGCTGGACCCGCCGTCGGCCGATCTGGCCACGGGCGAATCGATCGCGGTCAACGGCGTGTGCCTAACCGCCGAGGCACCCTCCGCCGCCGACCGACTCATCTTCTTTCTCTCCGCCGAGACCCTGGATCGGACCACGCTGAGCGAACTCGAACCGGGCCGGACCGTGAACCTCGAACGCTCGCTGCGGCTCGGCGACCGGTTGGGGGGCCACCTGGTCTCGGGGCACGTCGACGCTGTGGGTGAGGTTCTCCGGCTGGACTGGCCCGGTCAAGGCGGCGACTTGGAAATCGCCTACCCAACCACCCTGGCCCCGTTCATCACCCCCAAAGGCTCGATCGCCGTTGACGGGATCAGCCTGACCATCGTCGACGCAGGGAAGGACCGTTTCACGGTCGCCCTGGTCCCCCAAACAATCCAATCCACCACCCTCCGCCACGCCGCGGCGGGCGACCGCGTGAACCTGGAAGTTGACCTGCTGGCGCGGTATGTGGTCCGGGCATTGGAGATCAAAAGCGGGGAAAACGCGGGGGTGAGCGCGGAGGAACTCGAACGCGCCGGGTTCATGAGGTCAACCTGACCCGAACAGGACGTTTGATGGGATCTCACGATGACGGAGATTCAGAGGTTCAAGCCGACGGATGGCAAAATCAGCTCGCCCAAATCCTCCCTCCGAAGCCAACCGCGGTCTGACGCTGGATCAGATCCTCGGCAACGAGCCGGTCAGGGTCGGGTTGCGCCGGGCTTGGCGGGCGGGGCGGTTGCCTCAGGCTTTGCTTTTCACGGGTCCCGAAGGCGTTGGGAAGACAACGTTGGCCTGGGCTCTGGCGCGTGAGATCGCGGCGGATGGGAATGACCCCGAGACCGACCCGCATGCCGCCAAGATCGCCCGCGGGGTGCATCCCGATATGATCGAGCTGTGCGGGAAAGAGTCGATCTCGGCGATGATCCGGGTCGATGATATCCGTGAACTCGAGGACCGCGCGGCCACGACCCCGCTTGAGGCCCCGCGCAAGATGGCCCTGATCGACCCGGCCGACCGCATGAACGAGGCGGCGGCCAACGCCCTGCTGAAAATCCTCGAGGAACCCCCGCGGCGGCTTCAGTTGCTGCTGGTCAGCGCCGATCCGCACCGCTTGCCGACGACGATCCGCTCGCGCTGCACGCCGATCCAATTGGAGCCGGTCGCCGTGGATGAGCTGGTCCCCTGGCTGGCCGCGCGGCGGGTGCTGGCGGAGCGGGAAGCGTTGCTGATCGCGACGCTTGCCGAGGGCCGGCCCGGTCTGGCGTTGCGGCTGGCGGATTCGGGTTATATCGAGCATCGCCACGAACTGCTGGGGGCGCTCAACGCCTTGAGGAAACACGGGTTCGCCGCCGTTTTCAAGGTCGCCCATCAGTTGGTCTCGACGAAGGCGCCCTTGCAGGAGTCCTTGACCTCGCTGCTGACCCTGTTGCGAGACGCGCTGGTCTTCAAGACGCGGGGCGAGGGGGTGCTGAACCAGGACCTGGTCGAGCCACTGGCTGAATTCGCCAGCCGGCACCCGGCCGAGGGCCTGCTCGAGGCGGCGCGGTATCTCGAGCAGGTCACGCCGGAGGCCCCCTATTTCTACGCGGCTCAGGCCCGGGCGCAATTCGCCGAATGCGTCGCGACCGAGATCGGCATGCGGCTCAAAGGCCGTTAGGTTGAGTTGAATCCCTTGATGAATTCCGGGGGGCGACCCATTGGGGACGGAATGCGACGACGCCCCGGCGCGGCATCAGGCGAGCGGGACGATACCCGACTCCTCGAACAGTTTGCAGATCTGATCGGGCCGTTCGCAGACGCGGATGTCTGCGGCTTTGAACGCGGAGATCTTTTCGGCGGCCGTTCCGCGGCCCCCCGAGATGATCGCCCCGGCGTGACCCATGCGCTTGCCCGGAGGGGCCGTGTGGCCCGCGACGAATCCCACCACCGGCTTCTTCACGTTGTCGCGAACGTAGTCGGCGGCCTTCTCTTCATCGGTGCCGCCGATCTCGCCGACCAAGACGACCCCTTCGGTCTGTGGATCCGCATTGAACAGCTCGAGTAAATCAACGAACCCGGCGCCCACGATCGGGTCGCCGCCGATGCCGACGCACGTGCTGTTCCCGTAGTTGCCCAAGGCCAGTTCGTTGACGAATTCGTAATTCAACGTCCCCGAACGCGAGATCAGCCCGATTTTGCCGGGTTTGTGGATGTGGCCCGGCATGATGCCGATTTTGGACTGGCCCGGCGTGATGATCCCCGGACAGTTGGGCCCGATCAGCCGCGCGCCGCGTCGCTTGGCCTCCCAGTAAACGTCGACCATCTGGAGGGTGGGGATGCCTTCGGTGATCACGACGACCAGCCCCAGCCCGGCTTCGAAGGCCTCGAGCGCCGCATCGGCCGCGAACGCCGGCGGCACGAAAATGCACGAGGCATTGGCCTCGGTCTCATCCACGGCCTCGCGCATGGTGTTGAAGACGGGCCGATCCAGGCACGTCTGGCCCCCCCGCCCCGGCGTCACTCCGGCCACCACCTGGGTGCCGTAGTCGATCATCTGGGCGGCGTGGAATTTCCCCTCGGTCCCGGTCAAGCCCTGGACCACCAGCCGCGTGTTGGAATCGATCAGGATGCTCACTCGGACTCACCGTCCCGCTGACTGAGTTCGACGGCCTTTTGGGCGGCCTGGGTCATCGTGGGGAGCATGAGCAGGCCGGTCCCCGCGAGCAATTCACGCGCCTTGTCTTCGTTGGTCCCGACCAGGCGCATGACGATGGGAATCTCGAGCCCAACTGTCTCGCGAGCCTGGAGGATGCCTTCGGCCACCCGGTCGCAACGCACGATCCCGCCGAAGATGTTAAAGAAGATCGTGTTGACCCCCGGATCGGAGACGACGATGCGCAACGCCGCGGCGATAGTTTCGGGCCGCGCCGATCCCCCGACATCCAGGAAGTTGGCCGGCTGGCCGCCGAAATGCTTGATCAGGTCCATGGTCGCCATCGCCAGCCCGGCGCCATTGACCAGGCACCCGATCCGGCCTTCCAACTTGACGTAGCTGAGATTGTGGCCGCGCGCCTCCGACTCGCGGGGTTCCTCCTCGGCCTCGTCGCGCAGGGCGGCGACCTCGGGATGCATTGGCAGTCCGTTGTCGTCCAGGTTGATCTTCGCGTCGCAGGCGATGACCTCCCCCAGGGCGGTGACCACCAGGGGATTGATCTCGACCAAGGAGGCGTCGTTGTCCCGCATGACCCGTTCGAGTGCCCGCATGACGCGGGCAAAAGCCTTGTGCGCGCCGTCGGGGATCGAGAGGAAGTAAATCGCCTGGCGGATCTGAAAGTCGCGCAGACCGAGACCGGGCCAGACCACCAGATGGAGGATGCGGCCGGGGTCCGAAGCCGCCACCTCTTCGATATCCACCCCGCCGGCCGCCGAAACCATGATGACCGGGCAATTGCGCTCGCGATCGATGACGATCCCGGCATAAATCTCCCGTTCGATCTCCACGCCCGCCTCAACCAGGACTTTGCCGACCGTGATGCCCTTGATGCTCATGCCCAGGATCGCTTGGGCATGGGCCTTGGCCTCGTCCAGGTTGTGGGCCAGCTTGACCCCGCCGGCCTTGCCGCGCCCACCGGTGTGGACCTGGGCCTTGATCACCACCGGCCAGCCGCCCAGCGCCTCGGCGGCCGCGACGGCTTCATCGGTCGTCTCGGCCACCCGGCCTTCGGGCAGGGGCAGCCCATATTCGCGGAGGATTTTCTTGGCCTGGTACTCGTGGATCTTCATGTGGAGGCGTTCTTGGAAGTTGAAGGAGGCGGGGCCGGCGCCGACGAAACAGCCATCGAACGCGCCTCGTCCATCGAATCCCATTCCCGCGTGATTCTACAGGCGGCCGGGTCAAAGTCAAGTCGCCCGCGACCGCGAAACCTCCTGATCTCCCGACCCCAAAGGGGACGTTTGCCCTTGTTCAAGACCTGGCTAATGGTTTACGCTATGTCCACAACTAGTGAGCGGACTCTACCCTCGAAAGAAAGGGCCGGCGCGATACACAAGCGGAGAGCATTTACCCTGATCGAGCTGTTGATCGTCGTGGCGATCATTGCCATTCTGGCGGCGATCGCCGTTCCCAACTTCCTGGAGGCGCAGACCCGAGCCACCGTCACCCGGGTAAAAAGCGATATCCGTGCGTTCGGCGTGGCGCTGGAGGCCTATAAACTGGACAACAATCAGATTCCGATTGTTCAGCGACTCGGTCCGGGGGTGGACTTCTACGCGGGTTTCCTGGATCTCATCAATGACCCGAACAAGCGCAACCGCTATCCCGGTCACCTCTTGACATCCCCCATCGCCTACATCGAGCAGTCTCCGGTCGACCCTTACAATTCCAGATTATTCCAGGACAGTTCGTTCTCCCAATGGAAACTTCCCGTGCAGGTATCCTATGTGATTTCCTGGTCGCCGATGGGGCTGGGAAAGTACCCCAACCGAGATTCGTGGATTCACCGTGAACGCGCAACCGGTGAATCGATGCGAGACTTTTTCACCTGCGACCGCTTCCACGCCATGCTCGAGAGTGCCGGACCGGACCTGATCTGGTGGAATTACGAACGATTGGGCAACCTCCCGCAGACCGACCCCAACCCGTTTTTCTATGACCCCACCAACGGGACGATCAGTTTTGGTCAGATCGTCTGGCTCGATGTCTGCGGCTATCAGGCGCCGAGATGACGGTTCACTTCCCGCGTAACTCGATTTGACTTCCAGGAGCTTTCGATTCGTTGCCCCACCCCTTGTCAAGGAAACCCTTCCGCTCGCAACCGCGTGCGTTACTTGGGCGCGCGGGTCGGCGTGCTCCGTTTGGCTGCCGGGTTCTTGCTGATTTTGGGCGAGTGGTCCGCCAGTGAAGAAGCTCCTCTCACGGTTCGGCGCGCCTTGAGCTTGCGCGAGAGGGATGCCTTGCGCGGCTGGCCGAAAAGTTCGGGATGGATGTAGCTGCCCCGTTGTTTCTCCGATTTGGCCTCCTCGACCTGGATGGGGTTGGCCAGCGCAAAGGCGTCCTGGCGGATGCCGGTCACCATCCAGGCGACGCGTTGACCGGCCGCGCCCCCGCCGATGCGAAAGCGGTTGTTCTGGATCTCAGCGGCGATGTGCAGATTGGGTCCCGGTGCGCCGATGGCGGTCAGTTGATAGCGAAAATCCCGGTTAAGCGCCTCGAACCAATCGGGCAGTGTCACGGTGGCTTCTCCGCCTAGATCGAGCTCCACGACGCCGTCGTAGATGTTCTTCATGTCCGGACTCTCAACGAACGAGTGCGAGAGGAACTTGTTGGCCGGATCGAGCGGGTGGTCGATCTTGAACATCCCGGCGGTCTTGATAATGTTCCCAACAACCTCCAGATCGCCGTCAAAGAAGCCGGCCCAGCCGTCGGTCGTGCTGTTGGTGATGCCCCAAACACCGACGTTGCCGCCCGTGTTGGAGTTCGCCATCCCCAAAACGCCGACCCCATCGGGGCTGTCGGCTTGACCTTCGACACCCGTGCCGGTCCCGGTTGCCGAGTTCGCGAAACCAATTACGCCGACCCCGTTGAAGGACTCGCTCTGCCCCTCGATGCCGTATGCGGCGCCGGTGATCGCGCTGTTGAATCCGATCACGCCGACGCCGTCGGGGCTTTCGGTACTCCCTTCGACGCCGAAAACCTCACCGCTGGTGGAACTCACGAATCCTCTGACACCCGCCCCGTCGTTGCTGGCGGAGGTACCCTCGACGCCGATCACGATGCCGGTGGAGGCCGTGGCCTGACCCTGGACTCCGATGGCCTGGTCCGTTGAAGAATCGGTCGTGCCCCTCACTCCCATCCCTGCCCCGGTGGCCGTGGCATGAAGGCCCAAGACGCCGACCCCGTCCGTATTGTTGGCCGAACCGATCACGCCGTTCTCGTCACCCAGACCTTCAACTCCCCTTATTCCTCCCACGCCGAAAACCCCGGTTCCACCCGTCTTCGTCGCCTGGCCCTGGAGTCCGAAAAACCCACCGAAGCCCACGACGCCGGTGCCGTCGGCACTTTCGCCCATCACGCCCACCGATGAACCGGTCGGGCTCGAGATGTTATTCTCCCCCTTCACGCCGATACCCGTAGGGCTGGAAGTAGAACCCAGAACCCCGACGGCCTCGCCGCTGGTCGCAACATTGGATCCTAGCACGCCGAGGCCCGCGGGGCTTAGCGAGACGCCTTGAACGCCGATGGAGTCGCCACTGGTCGTATCGGCGAGGCCTCTGACTCCAAACCCCCCGGTGTTTGTTTTCGTATGGCCAAACACACCTATCGTGTTGCCTGTCGTGGCGTTGGCCACGCCGGTGATCGCGATCCCGTCGGCATTGTCGTTGTTGATCTGGAACGGGGAGCTGGCCATATTGACCGTTGCGTTGATAGGGAAATCGAACCCGGCGGTGATCAGCGAGAACTGCGACTGCGGAACCGCGTCAAGCCGCTGTCTGGGGGTCAGAGGAGTGAAATCCCCCGTCTCGGCGCCCGGCCGAATGGCCAGGTCCAGGAAGCGTACGGTACCGTCGAACGGCACGCCGAAATCGAGCACGAGCACAACCAGGCCCTCGGTGACCTGTACGTCCTCCAATATGAGGGTCGATCCGACCTGGCCGTTGGTGCCCGTCAGATCGCTGAATAGCCCGACCTGAAAATCAAAGGTCCCATTGGCCGGCGCACCTGATTGCAGCAGCCGGCCATTGAATGTAAACCTGGTGCCCAGCGGCGTTTGCGACTCTGCCAAAGACGGAATGAACCACGTCAAAATGACGACGGCAATGGTCGTAAGACTGTTCGTGTGATGATGGCGCAACATCAGACTCCCCTCCCCTGAATTGAAACTTCGCGATGCACGGTGGCTGTCGGCGCAAAGCGGTCGCCGCCGTTTCACTGTTACTGTTTATGTGAACAAAGCGAGATTCAAGGATACCACGGCTTGAGAATGGGTCAAGCGTCCATCCCGTCGGCGAAGGACGAGAAACATCGCCGTCGATAACCCTTTTTTGGCATGTGAGAAGGTGAAGCGAGGAGTTTGAGGCAGACGATGATCAGGCTCGTGGGAGAAGAAGATGGCCTGATTCACTGCCCCGGAAGGCGAACACTGGCCCATCGCGCCGGTTTTGCGAGGCCACGTCATGAGTCTTTTCCGGCGACCCTCTCGTGGAGTCTCAAGCTCTACACAGGACGGGTCGGTCCACCTCAGCGCGGCGACTTGCGATGATCAGGAACCTCGAACGCCTGACGCGTAGGCGGGGTCGCTACCGAGTCTTTCGGGCCGCCGAACACGGTAGACCCTCCGCGCCGCTTGAACGCCAGCGAGGCCGTCTTGGGCTGACCGTGGAGTTCGGGGTGAATGAACGTCCCGATCTCCGCGGCGGGTTTGGCCTGCTCGACAACCAACGGGTTGCTCTCGGCGTAAGGATCGTGACGGATGCCGGTGACCTGCCACGAGACCCTTAGGCCCGGGCTCCCGCCGGCGACGCCGAAGCGGTTGTCTGCGACTTCCCGAGCGATGTAGAGCCCCGGTGCCTAGCGGCCGATCGGCGTGAGCTGGTTGCGGAACTCCTTGTTGAGCGCCTCGAACCAGTCGGGCAGCTCGATCGTCGCTTTGCCACTGAGGTCCAGTGTCGCGACGCCATCATAGACGTTCTTCATGTTGGAGCTCTCGACGAACGAGTGGAGGAAGTACTTGTTGGCCGGGTCCAGGGGATGGTCGATCTTGAACATGCCGGTGGTCTTGGTGAGCGTGCCCGAGATGTCCACGTCGCCGACGAATTGGCCGGCGAGGCCGTTGGGACTGTCGGTCTGGCCCCAGACGCCGAAGTTCGCCCCGGTGGTGTGGTTTCCGATGCCGACGACGCCCGCTCCAACAGGGCTACTGGTCTGACCCCAGACACCGGTGGCATTACCGCCGCTGGTCGCGAGGGAATCACCAAGGACGCCAGTCCCAGTGGGGCTATCGCTTTTGCCCCTGATCCCGACGGCAGTTCCAGTTGTTGCCAAGTTTCTTCCCAGCGTGCCGATTCCGTCGGGGCTGTTGGAGAATCCCGCAGCGCCAATATTGATTCCAGTGGTGGCAGACGCGACGCCTTCCACCCCTCTGCCGGTGCTGCTGTTCGTCTCGCCGAAGACACCGAAATTCCTGCCGGTCGTGGCGCTGGCGATGCCTTTCACTCCCACCCCCACGGTGCTTTCCGTCGTGCCCATCACGCCAAAATCTTCGCCGCTGCTTCCAGCCACTTCACCAAGGACGCCAATCCCAGTTGGACTTACGCTTGTACCGCCGACACCGACGGCGCGTCCACTTGTTGCCGTGTTAGCCCATTTCCCGCAGTTCAGCGCTTAGAAGTGCCCGTTTTCGAAGAAATTTGCATTTTTCGGGTAAAAGTCTGCACTACATTTTAAATTCTTTTGGATCGGTTCGGCAGTGGAAGCCCCAGACGCTGGAGCAGAATCGCGAGGTGTTTTTCGGGACGGCTGACGGTCCGCAGCCGGATTTCCCGGCCCGTGCGGGTCGGCAGCACCACGTCC
>Ga0310121_10000674_pt1 | contig 36577 bp, 28 predicted proteins | sample CB27_Tmax_986_MG_FD_203504 | JGI IMG/M metagenome (GOLD analysis project Ga0310121, IMG submission 203504) | Marine microbial communities from Western Arctic Ocean, Canada - CB27_Tmax_986 | ecosystem: Environmental > Aquatic > Marine > Oceanic | place: Canada: Western Arctic Ocean | collected...
AGATCGAGTACGTCGTCCGGCAGGCAATCGGGACGCGTGCCGATGGCCAGACCGACGACTTTTTCGTGCGACAAGGCCTCTTCATAGACCTCGCGCAGCTCGTCGACTGGGGCGTAGGTATTCGTCGCTGGTTGGAAGTAGGCCAGAAAGTGATCGCAGTCGTAGCGTAACTTCAAACGACGGATGCCGTCGTCGATTTGCCCACGTATCGCCTGGCGAGGGACGCGTCGACTGGGGCTGAAACTTCGATTGTCGCAGAACGTGCAGCCACCGGTGGTGACCGAACCGTCCACATTGGGGCAGGAAAAGCCAGCGTTAATGCTGACTTTTTGCACTCGATGGCCAAACTTCTTGCGGAGGTGATAATTGTAAGAGAAATAACAGAGACCTTGGCGTTTCCAGCCTAGAATCGTGGAATCGGAGGCATTGATCTTCGTTGACGACATCTGGTCAGCTACGTAAATTGAAGGAAGTGTGGCAATTGGCCTATTTATTATATTTTTCGTCCTAATTTAACGGTTCCACGCTCCCGGCCACAAGCGCCGCACGGGCAGGGCAGCGCGGGTAAAGGAGAGGCTTGGATATGTTTGGAGAATTGATTCCTTCGGGTGGCGGTGATCCTGTCCCATTGCTAAAGGAAGATCTTATGGTGGGCCGGCGGGAAAGTTGCGACATCGTGCTGCGATTCGCCAATGTTTCTGCACATCACTGCCAATTGGAGTGTCATGGAGGATATTGGTACGTGCGAGATTTGAACAGTCGTAATGGTACCAAGGTGAATGGGACCCGAGTGATCGAAAAGCGAATGGATCCGGGCGACGAATTGAGCGTTGCCAAGCATCGATATCGCGTGGAGTACTCGCCCATTGATCTGGGGGCCGTCGGCCCACCGCCGTCCGAGGATGCACGTGGCGAGGTAATGAACAAGTCGCTGCTCGAGCGAGCCGGATTGGCTCAAGGTGGCTCTTCCAAGAGCAGGCGTCGAGTAGACATCCTGGACGACGATGCCGGGCAATTATTTCGCGACAAAAACAAACCGGTCTAGGTTCGTTTTAAGGTCTCGTAGCGAAAATGTCGAAAACAGGAAGCGCGTTGCCGGACTTCCCGGTGATAGCGAAGATTGCATAAAGGAGCCAATCTGTCATGGATAAGCGATTTGCCTGTTTAGCCGCCTTGTTGATCTGCGGTTTGCTAACGACATCGGTGCTAGCCGCCCAACCCGACACGACGATCGTTTGGGTGTCCGATTTGCATTGCGCCAGTTGTGCGAAGAAACTGGTGAGCAAGCTTTTTACGGTGCCAGGAGTCGTGGACGTGAAAACGAATGTGAAAAAGGGAACGGTGCTGGTCATTCCCGAGAAAACTCGGCAGCCTTCTCCCAAATCTATTTGGGAAGAGATTGAAAAGGCCGATTTCACGCCGACCAAACTCCGTTGCCCAACCGGCGTGTTTGAAAAGAAACCCACTCGCTGAATGGCAACTGCCAACATGTATGAAAGAATGAGCGAAGCCAGGACGCCCCTAGCTTCGCTCGTTTCGTATCTGATTGTTCCCAAGCCGATCGCTTATTGTACGCTTAGCATGCTGGGATTTGCCTTGTTGTTGTGGATGAGGTCCAGTAAATCAGTCGGTGATGCGTAGCCATCGATGCGGCCAATCAATTGGCCTTCCTGCCCGAGTACCAAGGTAGACGGATAAATCCTCACGCCCTGCTCCGCGATCCATGCTGGATTCGACGTCTGGTGGACAATTACCGATTCGAATCGCTCTTTGATCATACTTTCCACGGTGGGATCATCACGCATTTCAGCCTTCATTTTTTCGCAGTAATGACAGCCATCCATCGTGACGAAGGCCAAAACTCGCCGATCCAGTTCGCGGGCGGCCAACATCGCGGATTCGAGGTTGGCGTGACCAAACAACTCTTGCGTTGGACGTGGCAGGCTGGGTTTCCTGGCGACAACCCGATCCGCTGACGAATCCTGGTATTCGCCCAACATGGTCTGCCAGGTCGTCTCGCTATATTGGCCTGCTCCGCGAAATACGATTTGCTCGCAGCCGGAATCTGAAATGGCAGTGTAGGGAAATTGGGTAGCTCGATACGCTGCGGCAACCTTGGCACCGTACTGGGTGTTAACATCCACCCGGCAGACTTCGTAGACAGCAAGCAAATCGCCAATCTCGGCAGATTCCGATGTGCATAGTGATGCTTGCTGCCCACTCTCTTGGGAGGCGTCCTCGATCAGAACCAACAGTGGACGTTGGGCTGTCCTCGCCGCCTCCAACGCAGCGCTGTAATTCTTGTTCCAGTTCTTTTCAACTGGTGCATTACCTAGCAATGCTCCCATTGCCACTACAGACGTCAACAAGACGTTCATACACTTCGCTCCTTCTTAAATGATGGGCCCCAAGTCGACTCGCGGTTTCGCAGTGTGACTGCGAGTGCCCGCAGGTGGGCATGGATGACGTTAATAGGTGGGGTCACGTTGGTGGGGCCAGGTTGGCGTGTTAGCAACGGCATCGCCCGTCCTGCCGTCATCCTTTGCCGTTCGTTCTGGCCGAGTATCCTAATTTGGCGACATCGCCACTTCAAGACTGAGCCTGGTGGCATGCCAGCACTCTCAGATTTACCGACCCAGCATTCAAGCTTTTTTTTGATGGTCGGTAAAAAAACAAAAAAACTCTTCCAATGCTTTTTGGTGGGTTTCCCAGCGACCGTTGGCGAAAACTATCCTATTGTGCATTGCTACACAGACCGGCATTGGGATTTTGACGAAGATTCGAATAGACATTTTCTTGATTTACATGTAGTTGAATCAAACAAAAAGGACTTTTTAATGGGCTAATATTTTTCTCTTTGGCCCAAGATTGCTTAGCTGAATGAACTATTTTCTCCAAACAGCGTTATGGCTTCCAACCTACATAGTCCCTTTCATCTTGATCTGCATTTCCACAGCCATCCCGGGCGCCACGGTGGAGAGTCAACTTGCGCTGGCTAGCGAGTTAGGCAAGCCGGTGTTGGCGTTGGCAACCGGAGAATCATGTCCCCCCTGTCAGGCTCTCAAGCACCTTATCCGAACCGACCAAAACGTGCAGGCCGTGTTAAAACGATTTGTCCTGCTGGAGATGGATGTGGAAAGTTTCCAATTCGAAGAGTTTTCGGCGCGATACCCACATCGCCTGCAAGCGATTCCGATTGTGTTCATGTTGCGCCCCGACGGCAAGGTGTTGTACGGCAAAAGTGGCGGCATGTCGGCCGACCAACTGGCAGGACTTCTGGTAGCCGGTCTCGAGGATTCTGGTAGCGGACTGAGTGAAGCCGAGGCGCGGGAGCTTTCGCGCCGAGTCGACGGCGCTCGTGGTCTGTACCAGGTTGGTGATGTGGTCAACGCCTACCGTCATGCTGCGGCTGCCAGCGAGTTGGCGAGTTATGCAAATGCGGTGCGTGAGGCGGCCCAATTACGAAAGCAAATTGGAGCCGACCTGATTGAGCGGTTACCGTCATTGGAGTCAAGATTCGCTCAAGCGGACGAGCAGTTTTCGACGGCACTCATCCTGGCCGAACTTTACGTATCCGCGGCCGCCGATCCTGAATTGCAACAAGAATTGGGTCAAATGCTCTCCAAATACGAACAGTCGCAACCAACTCAAACGGCGGTGGTGCAGGCAAAACATACCGTAAGGGGTCGGCACAATGAATTACACGGTCGTTGGCAGGAGGCTCGAGAGTGGTACCAGAAGGTTGTTGATCTCGATTCGGATTCGCCCGCGGCCCGTCAAGCAATATCCCGTCTTCGGACACTGGGTGCGGACGAGGTCCTCGTCGCCGACAACGCTTCGGTGCGCGAAGGTAATCATGTGCGAGAGCCAAACGGGAAGCGTCTCCAGTCTCCCAGTTACTCGGCGGCAGCCAATTCAGCTGCCAAATCGGCTACGGTAAACCCTTCTCGCCGAGGAAAGCTGGTGGCCGAGGATTATTTGAGGCTGGCCCAATTCTACCAAGGCCGGCACCCGAAAGTCGCGGCCGACTACGCTCGGCAGGCGTTGGAACTGGCAACCAGCGCCGACCTGGCTGCCGCAGCGCGTCAGTTGCTTGAACAGCTGTGATGGCGACATCCTAATCTTGGTTTCCTAATCCTCGTTCTAAAGCGTCGTGACGGGTCTTATCTAAAGGTCGCTGAGCTATTTCGACTGTCTCAGTTCGGTGGTGATACCCCTGCCCAGCTTGTCAGGCAGGTGAACGAGTTTTTCTGGCTAGATCCATGACCAACTTCTTCCCGCCCCCTGTCCAGCTTGTCTGGCAGGAGCGTAAATCTTTCGGCCAGGGTCCCATTACAAACTTCGCCGCTTTCGAATGAAATTGGACTGGCCTGAAGCGGGCGATCACCCACGAATCAGTCGATTTTCCCGCTGCGCTTTATTGACACGGCAAGCCAACGCAAACGAGAATTGGCAGAAGCGTCTTGACGATGGCAGAAGTGCCTTGACGATAGCAGAAGTATCTTGACGATGAATGAAGGCGACTGCCCAAGGCAACGCCGACTCGAGGCGGCCGACTCAAGACCGCCGGCTCAAGGTTCGCAATTTGGATGAGGAGGTGGCCGGTGCAGATCGGCCGGAAAGGTGCTGGATTGAATTTATTTTGGAAGAAGCCTTGGAAGTCCGCGCCTTGGAAGTCCGCGCCTTGGAAGTCCGCGCCTTGGAAGTCCGCGCCTTGGAAGTCCGCTGGACGAATGCTGTTATGGAGCTGGCTGATTGCCTGCGCCTCATGCGGTACGGGAGCGTACCAGGACCGGATGGACAAAACTGAAGAGCTCTTGGCGTACAGTTCGAAGTTTAGCCGTGACTTACAACCAGGCCCTGAAGCCGCCGGAGACACTGGAGTTTCGCTCCGTTTGCCGATTATTTTTGACAATACGGCTCAGCGCGGAAATGAGCAACCCTCCTTTGTCAATTTTCCCGGTCTGCAATTTACGTTTACGAAATATATGGACAAAGCGGACCTTAATGCGGCTCAGCTTCCCGTTCAGGTATACGTCGCGGTTTTGGATGCCAGTGCCATGGAGGCGACTGAAATAATGAACCGCATTAGCGTTACGCTTTCGAACAGCTTTAGTAATGTACAGTCGGTTTGGGAGTCACTGGATTTAGACACACCGGACCGGAAGACGCTCGCCTGCAAATGGCTGTCTGTCTCTGGGGCGCAGACGTTTCAGGATAAACCACGTTGGGGGGAAGCGACGACCGCCGAACTGGGTGGTCGGTTTGACGCCTATTTGCACACAACGGCGACAAAGCACGTCCTGACCGCCTGGCGTTGCCCGGATGAGATACTGGGTATATCCAATCTCATGAGCCTTGCACCAATCTCGATGGGAACTGTTACCGAAGAGTGATCGGTCGTGGAACGAAAACGAAAGCGGTCAGGACATGGACACGCAATTGAGTAACGATCTTTTCACCTCCACTGGTCCCGATCCGACGGTGCAGGTTTTTGCCAGCAACGGGTTTCGTCGATCCAATGACGGCGACTGGACATTGCAAATCACAGGACGTATCACCAAACCTTTTCCGCTCAACCTAAGACGTCAGATTGTGCTTGGATTATTGCGACAGGCCCTCAAGGTGGACCTGCACGAAGTTCGGACTCCGCTGTTTCAGGATCGAGTTCGTGACTTTCTTCGCAAAACGATAGCTGGCCAACAAATCACAGTCCATCTTGGAGATTCATATTTTGTCTTGCCAACGAAGAGCAAACGAGGCGGACTGTTTAGCGGGCAGATTCATTTGACGGCGGAAGAGTTGAGAAATGTGGTTTCTCGAGTCGGCGAAGCTGAACAGGGCCGTTGGCTGCATTTTGATGTCAAGTCCGAGCCCTATCCGAACGCTATATCGTTGGGTCGCGTGCAAATGATCCACCCGGTGGGGCTGTCTGTAATCACCGACATTGACGACACGATCAAGGAATCGCAAGTCGGTCTTCGCCAGGAACTGCTTCGTAATACATTCTTGCGACCTTTTAAAGCCGTACCGGGCATGCAATCGTTGTATCAGTCATGGTGGCAGCAAGGCGCGGCATTTCATTACATCTCATCCAGTCCATGGCAGCTGTACCGTTCGCTTTCATCGTTTTTGCAAGAAGTTGGATTCCCTGACGGTTCCTATCATTTGCGTCCTCTGCGATTACGAGATCCGGCTGGTTTAACCGTAATCGGGGGCCGCAAACGGAGCAAGAAAAAGGCGATTCGCGGCTTGCTGCGAAACTATGCCTATCGTCGTTTCCTGCTGGTGGGGGATTCCGGCGAAAGGGATCCCGAGATTTACGGTTCGATGGCCCGCAAATGCCCCGGGCAAATCGCGGGGATCTTCATTCGGATGATGCCAGGCCAACTGGTGGCAAGCTCCAGGATTCGGCGCGCCTTCCGGGAAATTCCCCCGGAGCTCTGGCGATTTTTTCACGATCCGGAAGAATTGGCCGACGTACGCATGCCCGAGTTGGCTTCGCCCTTTCCGCAACGCTGTGAAGGATTTTGAGACGCCAGCAGGGCCCTCTTGCCTCGGGAGCGAAATTAGGCAAAAATCGTAGGTTTGCAAGATGATCGCTGGTTCCCAGTGGGGAGTCGGTGCCCTGTCGTAATCAGATATCAGGAGCAATCAATCAATGGGACACTATACTGGCCCCAAGGCCCGCATCAATCGGCGGCTGGGCACGCTGATTTATGAGAATGCCGGTCCCGCGCGAGCTTTGGATCGCCGTGATCATCCGCCGGGGATGCACATCCGCGGACGTCGCCCATCGAACTACGGTTTGGCGTTGATGGAAAAGCAGAAGATCAAGCACTACTATGGTCTCGGCGAACGCCAATTGCGCCGCTATTTCGACAAAGCTGGTCACATGAAGGGGAACACTGGTCAGCAGTTGTTGATGACCTGCGAACGCCGACTGGATAATGTCATACGGCGAGCGGGTTTTACGAAGACGCGTCCACAATCAAGACAAGGCATTGTGCACGCTCACTTTCAAGTTAACGGCATCACGGTTAACAAGCCGTCCTACATGGTTCGTCCCGGTGACGTTATCACGGTCAAACCGAAAAAGAACCTGCAATATCTTTACCGGGGCATGGCGGAAGAAGTGGCTGCTGATTCATTGGATTGGGTAACCTTCGATATCGAGACGCTACGGGCAACGGTGCAAAGCTTGCCGGGCCCCAGCGATATTAGCTTGCCGGTCGATGTCAATACAGTTGTCGAATTCCTATCTCGATAGATGCACATACCGCTTGTTGTTCTCGGTGGCGGACCAGGTGGCTATGCGGCAGCGTTTTTCGCGGCTGACAAGGGGCTGGAGGTTGCGCTGGTCGAGGCGGAACCGCTCTTGGGCGGGACCTGCTTGCTGCGCGGTTGTATCCCGTCCAAAGCGTTGCTGCACGTCGCACGCGTCGTGACCGAGGTGGAAGAGCTGAATGCAGAATGGGGTGTCTCGTTCGGCTCGCCTCAAGTGGACATCGATCAAGTTCGCGCTCGCAAGGACAAGGTGATTGAAACGCTGTCCGGTGGACTGAAGCAACTGGCCAAGCGACGTAAAGTGACCATCATACAAGCTCGCGGAGTCCTCGAGAACTCAACAACGCTGGCGCTCGAAGGTGAGAATGCCTCGATACCCGACGGCGGTAAGCTCACGTTCGATCATCTGATTCTGGCGACGGGAAGTGTGCCAGCGATGCCAGGCAGTTTCGCCGTTGACTCGGACCGAGTCATGGATTCGACCGGCGCTCTGCAGTTGGTGGACGTACCTGAAACCCTGTTGGTCATCGGCGGCGGATACATCGGCTTGGAAATGGGCACGGTTTACGCCAATTTGGGCAGCCAGGTTTCCGTCGTGGAATTAACCGACGGCCTGTTGCCTGGCGCCGATCGCGATCTCGTCAAACCATTGGAAAAGCGTTTGAGGTCGTTGTTTGACCAGCGGATCTACTTAAACACGAAAGTCGGTTCGATTGGCGTTCGAGACGAACAAGTCGAGGTGGCTTTCGAGGGGCCCAACAAATATGGTGTCGAGCAGTATGATCGAGTGTTGGTATCAGTTGGCAGGCGTCCAAACAGTCGCGACATCGGTTTAGAAACGACTCGTGTGCAGGTGACGGAACAAGGTTTTGTCCAATGCGATGCCAGCCAGCGAACGTCTGATCCGCATATTTTGGCGATCGGAGACGTGGCAGGCGAGCCGATGTTGGCGCACAAGGCCTCTCATGAAGCCAGGATCGCGGTGGAGTCCGTGTTGGGCGAGCCGGCCGAGTTTAGTCCGGCCGCGATTCCAGCGGTCGTCTTCACCGACCCGGAAATCGCGTGGGCTGGGCTCACGGAGGATAACGCCAAGCGAGATGGTATCGACTACGAGTTGGCCGTTTATCCTTGGGCGGCCAGTGGACGGGCCCAGGCCATCGGACGAGTCGAAGGATTGACCAAGTGGCTGGTCGATCCCAGCACCCAACGAGTGCTGGGGTGTGGCATGTGCGGACCGGGAGCTGGTGAACTAATTGCCGAAGCCGTGTTGGCGATCGAGATGGGTTGTGAAGTTCGCGACGTGACCGACTCGATTCATCCTCATCCCACCCTGAGCGAAACGCTCATGAATGCTGGGGAAGTTTTCTTAGGTACCGCGACGGAGATCTATAAGCCGCGACGCAAACAATAAGTCAATGACCGAAGGGAGAGGTCCATGTCCGATACAAGAACGATGAGCGACGGTGAGAGTGATGGTCACTCGCTTGCTGAACGCCCTGATGTCAAGAGTTCGGCGGACACGGACCCGGTGGAAACCGCTGAGTGGCTGGAATCCCTCAACTACGTCATCGAAAGCAAAGGTCCTGAGCGTGCCGCGTTTTTACTTCGCGCGCTGGAAAACAAAGCTCGCTTGGATGGTGTCAAGTTGCCGGTTCGGCTAACGACGCCGTACGTGAATACGATCCATCACGACGAACAGCCGGCCTACCCTGGCAATCGCGAGATCGAGCGGCGCATTAAAAGTATTATTCGCTGGAACGCGATGGCCATGGTCGTGCGGGCGAATAAACTGTTTGACGGGATTGGCGGCCATATTTCCACGTACGCCTCCGCTGCCACGCTGTACGAAGTTGGTTTTAACCATTTCTTCCGCGGTCGTGGCGCGGAAGGCTACGGCGGCGACCAGGTCTATTTTCAGGGCCACGCCTCGCCGGGAATCTACGCCCGTGCGTTTCTCGAGGGACGGTTGTCTGAAGAAAATCTGGAGTGTTTCCGCCGTGAACTCCAGCCTGTGAAGGGACTCTCCTCGTATCCGCATCCCTGGCTGATGCCCGAGTTCTGGGAGTTCCCCACCGTCTCGATGGGACTGGCTCCAATCATGGCCATCTACCAAGCGAGATTCAATCGCTATCTCCAAGATCGAGGTCTTGCCAAGACTCAACAAGCTCGGGTGTGGGCTTTTCTCGGTGATGGTGAATGTGATGAACCAGAGACCTTAGGCGCCATCACGCTGGCCGCGCGCGAGCAACTTGACAATCTGGTCTTCGTCGTCAACTGCAATCTCCAGCGACTTGATGGTCCGGTTCGTGGCAACGGCAAGATCATCCAAGAATTAGAAGGAGCTTTTCGAGGCGCTGGATGGAACGTCATCAAAGTTGTTTGGGGCGACGATTGGGATCCGTTGCTGGAAGATGAGAATGCGAGCGTTCTGGTTCAGAGAATGGGTGAGGTCGTTGACGGCCAGTATCAAAAATATGTTTCCATGCCCGGCTCCTATATTCGTGAGCATTTCTTTGGCAAGTACCCCGAGGTGCTTGAAATGGTGCGCAACTACTCGGATGAAAAATTGGAGCGGATGCGACGTGGCGGTCACGATCCGGAAAAGGTGTACGCCGCCTTCCAGCGTGCCACGACCATGCAGAACGCGCGCCCCACCGTTATCTTGGCCAAGACCATCAAGGGCTACGGTTTGGGCGAAGTCGGTGAAGGAAAGAATATCGCCCATAACGTGAAAAAGGCCAATGAAGAGGAACTGCGCGAGTTCCGCAGCCGTTTCGGGATTCCCATTTCGGATGAGGATGTGGCCTCGGCACCGTTTTATCTTCCTCCGCCCGACAGCACCGAGATGACCTACCTGCGGGAACGTCGAGAGAAGCTTGGTGGCTATGTGCCGTCGCGCCCGATCACGGCACCGACCAGCAAGGTTCCCAGGATCGACGAATACTCCGAGTTTCTTGCTGGCACTGGCGAAAAGCAGATGTCGACCACCATGGGCATGGTGCGGATGATGAGCAAGCTCTGCCGCGATAAGTCCATTGGCAAGAACATTGTGCCGATCGTTCCCGATGAATCTCGGACGTTCGGAATGGAGGGTATGTTCCGGCAAGTCGGCATCTATGCGCACGCGGGACAGCTTTATGATCCCGTCGATTCCGACCAACTGATGTTCTACAAGGAGGCCGAGAACGGGCAGATTCTGGAAGAGGGAATTACTGAGGCCGGTTCGATGGCGTCGTTCGTGGCTGCCGGGACCGCCTACAGCCAGCACGGGATCAATATGATTCCGTTTTTCATCTACTACTCAATGTTCGGATTCCAACGCATTGGCGATCTAATCTGGGCGGCCGCCGACATGCGAGCTAAAGGGTTTATGATTGGCGGCACGGCTGGCAGGACCACCCTTAATGGCGAAGGCTTGCAGCATCAGGATGGCCACAGTTTGCTCAACGCCATTGCCTTCCCCACGGTGCGCGCCTATGACCCAGCTTTCGCCTACGAAACGGCTGTAATCGTGTTGGACGGATTGAAACGCCTCTACGAAGATGGCGAGACGGCCATCTATTATTTGACGGTTGAGAATGAAGCCTACGCCATGCCACCGATGCCCGATGGCGTGGTAGAGGGAATCATTCGCGGAATCTATCTACTGGATGAGCGGCACGTTGAGGGTGCCGAGCATCAGATTCAGCTGATGTCCAGTGGCCCAATTCTTCGCTGCACCAGCCAGGCCCAACAGATTTTGACAGAGCGCTTTGGGATTTCCACAAATGTTTGGAGTGTGACCAGCTTTACCGAGTTACGTCGCGAAGCGTGGGATTGCCAGCGCTGGAATATGCTGCATCCCGAATCGGAGCCACGGCAATCCTATCTCGACAAATCGCTGGAAGGCCACCAGGGAACCTTTGTTGCCGCGACTGATTACGTTCAGGCCTATGCCGAGCAGATTGACCCCTGGATCCCCGGCGGACTGTTTGCCCTGGGTACCGACGGCATGGGCCGTAGCGATACACGTGAGTCGCTTCGTCGGCACTTTGAGGTAGACGCGGAATTGATCGTCATTGCAGCCCTTTATCGGCTGTATCAACAGGGCAAACTTGCTGCGGGCAAGTTGGCCAAGGCCATCAAGGATCTCGGCGTGGATCCAGAAAAAGTTAATCCGCTGAAAGTATGAAATGCAAAACGAGGTGACACAAAACGATGACGATTGAAGTGATTTTGCCAGATCTGGGCGACGGTATTGAGTCTGGAGATATTCTCGAGATCCTGGTCAGCGAAGGGGATGTTGTCGACAAGGACCAGGGAATTGTGGAGATTGAAACCGACAAGGCGACGGTTGAAGTCCCGTCGCCCGCAGCCGGTCGTATTGCCAAGATTCACGTTGATTCCGGTACCACGGTTAAGATCGGCGGGCTGCTGGCGACGTTGGAAGTGGAAGTCGCCAGCGCCTCAGCCGCTACGCCACCACCAGCGGCACCGCCCCAATCCGCCCCTTCGGCCGAGGCTGCCTCCGAACCGGCTTCCCACGCGGTCAACGATGAAGTTTCGACTCCGTCCGCTCCAGCGTCTGAACCACCCGCCGCGTCGCCAGCGGCCGAACCCCCTTTAGCTTCGCCTTCATCACCGAGTTTCACCACGGGTCCGGTTGCTGCTGGTCCCGCCATCCGTCGTTTCGCTCGTGAGGTTGGCGTGGATCTGGCCGCGGTTACCGGCAGCGGGCCCGGCGGCCGAATTATGCGAGACGATGTTTTGAAGGTTGTCCGACAGGCCAGTCAAGTGGTCCGTGACAGCGAATCCGAGGACCTTCGTCCGCTGCCGGGTACGTTGTCCCGTGACGACCATGGACCGGTCAGTGTCGAAGCGGCCAGCAAAATTCGGAAGACAATAGCCAGAAATATGCTCAAATCGTGGTCGACCGTACCACGGGTTACCAACTTTGATGACGCGGACGTCACGGAATTGGACAAGATTCGTAAGTCGAGCAAGCAGGACTATGCGTCCAAGGGTATTAAACTGACCTCCATGCCCTTCATCATCAAGTCGGTTGCGATGGCCTTACGGGAACATCCTTTGCTGAATGCGGTCTACAACGACGAGGCTGGGGAGATTGTCTACAAGCAATACGTCAACGTCGGTGTCGCGGTGGATACCGAACGAGGCTTGGTCGTGCCCGTGCTCAAGGACGCGGACGACAAAAGCATTGCGGTCATCGCCAAGGAGTTGGCGACAATCACTGAAAAAGTTCGCGGCGGATCGTTTAGCATGGACGATTTGCGCGGTGGGACGTTCACGATCAGCAACCTGGGGTCGATTGGCGGCACGTATTCAACGCCCATCGTCAATGTTCCCGAGGTGGCGATACTGCTGGTCGGGAGATCACGCAAGCTGCCCGTGGTCGTCGACGACGATGTCGCTGTGCGTCTGATGATGCCGCTGAGTATTTCCTACGACCATCGCCTGGTGGACGGCGGGGCTGCTGCGCGTTTCTTGAACGAGGTCATCGCGTATCTGGAAGCGCCCGGACGATTGCTGCTGGCGCCTTAAATTACCGAAAGTGATTTTGTCGTCGCCCAGCAGATTCGAGTCTACCAGCCGGGTTGGTCCATGGTCCACCCATTGGGGAGTATCGAGTCTTTCATGAGGACGGCGATGCCGTCGCGAATCAGGCAACCATCTGACAAGTCGGCATGCGACGGTTGGCCCTCGTTGACCACGGATACGTTTTTCCCGATGCGACAATTCTTGTCGATGATGCTGCCGACGATTGTGCTGCCGCTTCCCACTCCAATGTGTGGTCGGCCAGCGTCGTCATCGGCGGTTAATTCATCCCGATTTTCGTACTCATCGGCTCCCATGAGGATGGAATCGCGAATCGTGACGTCGTCACCGATCTCGCAGCGAAGGCCAATGACGCTGTTTTCTATGACGACCCCAGTCCCAATCCGGCAGCCGTCAGCAACGATGCTGCCTGCCACCGAGCATCCTTCCATCCGTGTCGGTGGCAGAAATCTGGCCCGTGTGTAAATCGGGGCGTCCGGTTCAAACAACTCAAATTGAGGGTTCAATCGGGCCAAGGCCAAATTGGCGTTGTAAAAGGCGCGTATCGTGCCGATGTCCTCCCAATAGTCATCGTACAAGTGCACGTGGACGTGTCGCGCTCGAATTGCCGCTGGGAAGACTTCTTTGCCGAAATCTTCATAAGTTGTCTTTTTTAAGACATCGACCAGAACCTGTCGATTGAACAAATAGATCCCCATGCTGGCCAGGCATTCTCGCCCCCGGCTTTCGACGCCATGTTCGTCGAACCATTTGGGATTCATGGCAACCATGTTGATTTCATCGTCGTCTTGTGGCTTTTCGAGAAAACCGACGACTTGTCCCGAGTCGTCGATTCGCATGATTCCCAAACCACGTGCCGTCTGGCGGTCCACCGGTAGCCCGGCGATGGTAACGTCGGCCTTCGAATCGACATGTGTCCGGAGCATCTCGACGTAGTCCATCCGATACAATTGGTCTCCCGAAAGAATCAGGACCTGTTCGACTCCTGATTGCTCAAGATACCTGATGTTCTTGCGAACCGCGTCCGCTGTGCCCTGGTACCAATCCGTCCCGGAGTCAATGGTTTGCTGGGCGGCCAATATTTCGACGAAACCCCCGTTGAATGGATCGAAACGATACGTTTGTCGGATGTGCCGGTGGAGACTGACCGACATGAATTGAGTCAGAACGTAGATGTGTTTGATACCACTGTTGATGCAATTCGAGAGTGGTATGTCGATCAATCGATATTTGCCGGCCAAAGGAACTGCCGGTTTTGACCGGTAACTCGTTAGCGGCATTAAGCGAGTGCCGCCACCACCGCCCAAAACAAACGCAAGCACATCGCGCATCCGTAAACTCCCAGTTGGCCTTCGTAGAGATTGAACCGTCGTCACGAGTAGCTATTCAATCGTTGGAATACTTCGACTGTCCCAGTTCTGTCGCAAGATCCCTACCGGCTGGTCCGGTAGGTGAATGAGTTTGAATAGCTAGTCTGATGACGAATGTCTTCCCGCCCCCTGTCCAGCTTGCCTGGCAGGAGCGACAGTTTTTTCGGCTAGCCCGAAGCATTTCGCCCCCTTCCGACGCCTTCGGCGTCGGAAGGGGGGGATGCGGCGGCCATGCTAGCTGAAAAAACTGATTCACCTGCGGCACAAGGCCGTAGGGGTCTCGTCGTGCAAAAGTGTCAAAGACTCCAAGCTGGGTAGGGGACGGCAGTTCTTGTTCACACATTACGAAGTCAGGCGACGGATCCGAAGTGGGACAGATCGGACTAGTAAGGATAGCAGCAACTCGGCGCGAAGAACAGGGACGGCCTATGCCGCTTGGCGTGCGTGACTCCTCGGCCGCACAACGCGGGCGAGCAGATCGACATGAGGTATCCACACATCCGCTGACTGGTCCGGCCAATCCTGGCAGGAAATGGTGAACCAACCCATCTGTCCGGCGGTTTTCAGGGTCGGCCGATCCTTGCCCACGATAGCGACAACTTGGCTTTTCCCCCCCAGGCGATTGGCGGCGAAGTTCAACAAGCTGCGTTCACTCCTGGGCGGAGTAAGCTGGTCCATGGTGGCTTGGAAGGAAAAACAGCCGGCCAGGCATAAGTGGGAAAGACAATCTTGGAGTTCCGATCCGCTTCTCCCCGATTCGTTCATCACCCCCAATTTGACTTGCCACGTGTTTAACTGGGAGATCACCTCCAAAACGCCAGGCAGCAGTCTCAACCCGCTCTCGAATTCTCGCCACTTGGGCCGAGCGGCCAGCTCGATTTCTTGAATCGAGGGCTTGCCGATCCCGATGCACGACAACAGTCTCCGCATCGCCTGCCAGCGGCCGCAACCCAATCTGGTCGACGGAAGATAATCTCGCTTCCAGATTTCAGACAACGTGTCGTGGTTTGTGTGGACACCGTGGGCAGTCAACAGACGCGTCAACCACCGCCACCATGCGGACGCATCGTAGAGGACATCATCCGATTCAAACAGAATCGCGTCCAATTCAAGGGGCATCCTCAGACCGGGGCGACTTTGCTGCCGATTCGCTTTACCAGGCGCATCAGCGAAGCAACCGTCGCCACCTGATTGTGGATCAATTCGGCCGATTATGCAATGACGCAACATGGTCCTCGATTCCTTTCGAGATACCTATTCATCCAGCTTTAAGCTGGGCTAGTAAAGATAAGCTTCCTTGCTCTGTTGACGATTGAGTGTCGCCATGCGCTCTCTTAAGGACGGATGATCGTCCAACAGTCGGACGACTTGACGCCAATCGGGATCCTCGGAATCTAACGCTTCAATGATGGTTTCCGCATGCTCCCAATCCTCCTCACCGCAAAGTGTGAGACGCAAATCATCTCGGTCCAATTCGACGGGAATCGGAATAAAACGGAGTTGAAACATCTCGGGATGAGAGCACAAGAACTTAGTGCTGTAGTTGCGATCAGTATCGTCTCCCGACAACCGATTGGCCTGTCGAATCGCATCCGCTCGACACCATTCCGCAAAGATTCCCACGCGGGATTTCAATACCGGCTGACCGCTGTTGGAACAATACCCGATGTAGTCGCAACTCGGATATCTTTCCGAGGTCGTAACCAGACTATCGATCATCATCGGATCGATAAAAGGTGTTTCCAAGCCCACCCGGACAACGGCATTGGCTGGAAACTCCGCCAAAGCCGCGTTCAACCGGCCAAGAGCATCGCTCCCGCTCATCTTGAAAATGGGCACATCAGACGGAACATTGCAAGCCAATAACTCGTCGCTCATGCCGCAATCTACCACCGCGATCACACCGTCTAATTGCTGGCAGTCCGTCAAGCGTCGCACGGTCCATTCCAGCAGTGACTTGCCGCAGAATCGTCGCGTCATATGACGATCCAATGGATGTCCCGTCGAAGGAGCCGTCACTTCGACAATTCCTAGATTTTTTAACATCCGTGTGGTTTCCCAGGGTGAAGGAAAATTGGTTTGCCGTGTTGTTTGTTCACCCATCACGATACAGAATCATTAGATGACCGTTGCATGACGGGTGAAGCCCTACAACCGTGCGCGAGTCTAGTTTTCGCAGAGCTCGATGGTCAATAGAAGTAAACGACTCGATGCACGGAATAACTCCGTGAACAGTACGTCTACGAGACGAAAACGTCAATAACGCTGAGCACCGTGATTGACGTTTCCAGCCAAGACCGTGAATTGGCTTGCGGTTCGTTCGATCGCCGGAGATTGTCGCAGTTTTTTTGTGCTAGCACTGTTTTGGTCCGGCTCATTGGGAAACGGCGAGCCACGAGACTTTTAATAGCTGAAGTCGTAAGAATTCGGACTTTTTTGGTGTCGCATCCAAAGTCTTGCGACTTCGGCGACATCCAGTAACACTTTTTTGGCTTCCTGCGGTTGAGCGGATACGTTTTGCGAAATGCGACACTACGTTGCGTGGCCGGAGCTGGTGGATGCTTGACGACGACTCTCAGCGGCGGCAGAATCAAGTGTTTTCCGTTGATTGGTGCGAAATTAAGGGCATTTGCATGAATTGTCGAGGAGTCCGCGGCGCGACGACGGTTGAAAACGACGATCGTGAGGAGATTCTCACGGCGACACGCCAGTTGTTGGCGATGATGATTCGACTGAACGGCATCGAAGCGAAGGATATCGGCAGTGCTATCTTTAGTTCCACTTCCGATCTCAATGCGGAGTTCCCAGCCCTTGCGGCTAGACAGTTGGGCTGGTTAGAAGTCCCGCTGCTGTGCACTCATGAAATGGACGTACCGGGATCTTTACGCCGATGCATTCGGATCTTAATGCACTGGAATACAGCAAAGTCGCAGGACGAGATTACTCACGTTTATCTACAAGACGCTGTCAAGTTGCGGCCTGACATTTCGAGTGTCCCCAAAGCAGATCTGGACGAGTTGGACGATTGGATCGAAGAGTACATCAAACAGTCGGGGCACTAAGTTAATCCTATTCTCCCTGGCTCAGCATCACGGTGACTGGAATCTCCTGACTGTCTCTATAAACTTCCAACACGACGTTGTCGCCTGGACGCTTTCGCTCAATCAACGCCAGAAACTCATCTGCCGTCTTGATCGGCTCACGATCCACTGAGAGAATCAGATCCGCTTGGCTGCGATCCCAGTGACGACGTTCGTAGAGAATCCCTCCACGTTGCCTTTGCTCGCGGACTAGTTGGAACCCGCGAATCCCAGCTCGATCGGCTGGTCCATCCGTCTCGATGCTGGCCACCAGCAGACCGACTTCGGTTTCGAAGACGCGCGTAATGCCGGCTGTGGGCCGCGTGACTTTTCCGTCACGAATCAGCTCGGGAACGACTCGGCGCACGGTGTTGATTGGAATGGCGAAGCCGACTCCGGTGTTTTCACCGGTTCCACTGGGGTTGGCAATCGCCGTATTCATGCCGACAACTCGCCCCTTTGTGTTGAGCAGTGGGCCGCCGGAATTACCTCGATTCAGAGCGGCATCGACCTGTATGATCGACTTCATCGTTCGTCCACTGGGAGATTTGAGTGAACGGTTTAAGCTGGATATGATGCCGAGAGTTAGAGTCCGTTCCAGGCCAAACGGATTCCCGATGGCGTAGATTTTCTGACCCACGCGTAGGCGTGACGAATCCCCTTGGGCAAGGGGAAAGAGCATGTCCTGGGGAGCATCGATTTGGAGTACGGCGATATCGTTAACCGGGTCGACACCAACCATTCCAGCTGGGAACGATTCTCCGTTGAACAACGTTACCAGGATCTCTTCAGCGTTTTCGATGACGTGATGGTTGGTCAGAATATGTCCTGAGACGTCGAGTACGGAACCGGATCCCGATCCCTGCGACGCCGTTTGGGCAAAGAAGATCTGATCGGGCTGTGTCACACTGGTTGTGATGTTCACTACACCCCGATTCGCCAGCTCATAGACACGAATATTGATCTGTTCTTCCTCAGTAAACTCCTCTTCATCCTGCTGGTTTCGGGGCCCGATGAAGTCAGGCTCGAGACTGGACCGCCAGCCAACCCGTGGCTGGCGGTAGCTGGGAAAATCCTTGGCTTCCAGGGCAGAGGGAAGCCCGCCAAATGTACGCGGTTGCGTGGTCGTAGGTTGGGCGAGGGTGGTGGGCACATTCCAGCTGATGTGGAGAAGTACGAGCACCCAACGGATGCCCTGCGCACGAAACAGCGCGGCAACCTTAAAGTTGCTGGCGAGAAGACGTCGGCTCCACTCCCGCATTTTCGGTCAACTCCCCTGGTTCGTTTTGTAGGGTGGATTAGTCGCTCACGAGGTTCTCTTAGCGACGACGAGAATTACTCGATTTACGGCCTTGGGACGAGACCAAAATTGCTGGCGCTGCCGGGCCAGCGGGCTGTGAGAATTGGCTGTTAAAAGGACCAAATCATCGGGATCAGCACGAGCGAGACAGTTGCCACGACCAGGGCGACTGGCCATCCCACTCGCAAATAGTCGTGCGGACGATAGTTTCCTGGTCCCATGACCATGAGGTTCGTCTGATAGCCGAATGGGGTCAGGAACGACAGCGACGCTGACAGAGCTATCGCCATGATGAAGGGACGCGGGTTGTATCCGCCCGACCAGGCTACCGAAATAGCAATCGGGGTGAGGATGGCTGCCACCGCGTTGTTGGTGATAATCTCAGTTAATACCATGCCCAACAGATAAACGACGATGAGTAACAGCATCGGATGGCCCCCGGCGAAATTGACCAACCTGTTGGCAATGGATTGGGCCGCCCCGCTCTCATTCAGCGCCGTCGCCATCCCTAACGCCCCGGCGATGGTCACCAGCAAAGATAAATCGATGGCTGACCGGGCTTCGTTAATAGACAGGCACCGAAACATCACCATGAAACCAGCGATGGACAACGCCGCGATCGCCGGCGACGAGAACCCAGCTGCAATACCCCCAGCGTCGGCAAATCCCGTCACGCACAGCCACAAAATCAACAGCAGGCCTAAGGATCCAGCCAACAACGATTTGTCATGTCGGCGAGGAGTTGAGCCCTCGACAGGGCTGATTAGATAAAAATCTCGGCTGTTGCGAAAGTTGTCCATAAAGTCTCGACTGGTTTGCAGCAGCAGCGTGTCACCCGGTTCCAGTGAAATGTCACCTATCTTATTGGTCAGACGTACCCCGTTGCGATGAACGGCGACAACGGCCGCGTTATAACGCTGTCGAAACGTGCCATCACGGACAGTCGAACCGTTCAACGGACACGTTCTCGACAAGACGACTTCGGTTAGGTTGCGCAGCCGTTTCTTCGCGGGCTGAGCCTCATATCCCAGGTCCGCTGTTGGTACAAGCCCTGGAATCTTTTCTAAGTCGACGATCGTGCCCACGATTCCAGTGAAGACCAGACGATCGCCACCGTGAATTATGTCGGTGGGAGCAACGGGTGTGATGAGCTGTCCCTCTCGATCAATCTCGATGAGAAACAATCCCGGTAGTTGACGCAGCCCGGCTGCCTCAACAGTCTGGTCAATAAGTGAACAGTCCGATTGGACGAACATCTCCACCAGATACTCTCGGCGTTCTTCGGTCCAATTTGCGACCGAACCACGAATGTTGGGTAGCAAAAACGGGCCGAGTAAGAACAACACGATGGAGCCAAGGACGGCACAGGGAAGACCGACCCGCCCAATTTCGAACAATTTCATGGGGCGAACGTTGTCGACGAAGGCCGCGCTACGGGCGATCAAATCATCATCCGCCCGAGGTTCGATGAGTAATTGCCCATGCCTAAGCAACTCTTCGGAATGCTGTTGGACTAATTCCCCGTTAACCACCAAGGTGGTACTGGTACCAACCAAAGTGCACACGCCGCCCAGGATGGACAGGTAGCTCACCGGAAGCATCATCCGTGACGGCGATATATTCCGCTTGCGGCACCAATCCAGAACGACAGGTGACATCATGGCTACCAAGGCGGTGTTCAAGACAAATGCCGAGGTGGGGACCAGAGACAGCACCAATCGCAGGTGCGCCGGTCGCTCCGATTTGACTTGACCCAGCAGCTTGTGGCCGACCCAATCGAGCACTCCGGTCGTTTTGAGGCCTTCGGCGCAAACCAGCAGTCCAGCAATCGTGAGGATGGCAGTACTCGAAAATCCGTTGAGCGCTTGGGCGGGAGAGATGACTCCAGTCAGCGTCACGACGACAAGACCGCCCATGAAAAGCAAGTCGGTGGGCGCGCCCCGGCGGAAATACAGCGTGAGAAACACAGCCACGGTGGTTCCCAAAGCAATCCAGGAGTCGAGATTCATATCGTTGGGGGGTTGCTACCTAGGGCTGCGATTCAAGATGAGTGAATATGGTAGGTATGTCGGCGATCGTCAACGTTGATTCAGAAAAACAGTCACGAACGCTACGAACATTGATTCTGGCAATCTCAACCTGGTTTGGCTGCTCGCGCCATCTGGCTGTATTGCTTACCCCGATTGCCGAAAGAAGAGGCTTTGCCTAATGGCTAAAAGCCGCAGCTTCCGATACCAGCAGCATCGACATTTGGCTTTGGCTTTTGTCGTGATTTGCTCACGTGCGGTGTCCAGTTCGGTCTCTAATTCGACGGTCAAACGACATGAAAATCCCCTTGTTCAAATTGGCCTTGATGTTGTTGCTGTTAGCGCTTCCCTTATACGCGTTAAAACCGATAGACGATGGTCCGGCCAAATTTCGAACTTCGCCTTCATTGGCGAGGTCGGGCCGAACGGCAGAGTTGCTCGATGAATTCCGGTCGGACGACGCAGAGACGACCACGCTAGTTGCCTTGATTCGGCCGGTGGCTGCGAAGAGTTATGATTCCATCTTGATGAATCTGGAATTCAGTGACGTTGATTTGTCCAACTGCCAAAACGGACGCTCCGAATGGAGTTGGCACGGTCCCGGATTTTGTCCTAATGACGTTTGGCTGGATGATTGGTTCACAAAAATTACGGCCTGCGGACCGTGCGTGTCCAGGGGATTGGCAAATTGCGTGTTCGAGGCGGTCAGCATCTTGGGCACCCCCCAGACCGCCGCGGAGGAGCCGCTCGTTCTCAGTCCCGCCGAAGCTGCGGACTTCGGCCAAGAGTTGGAAAAAAAAGCGGCCGAGTACACGAATCGGCTTGCTGTCTGGATTCAAACGATGGATGTGAATTTGGTTCAAACGAAACTGGTCGTCTCAACTCAAGATTGGATTGGGGACGGACTTGGCCGAGTCTTCAGTCGTGTTCCCTGGAAACGGCATATAGCCTGTTGTGGTCAGGCACTTGGTTTGGACCGCCTTCACCGGTTGACCAAGGCCGAAACCAGACAAGCAGCGCTGGACGAAGAGGTGTCGGTCGACGCCTTGATGGTGGGCGTGGCCCTGCATTTGGATGATCTTGCGAAAGCGTTTCAACGCGTTTCCGATCAATTGTTGTCCGCCGCGGCGAAGGTGCGCGAGCGACGGACCGGTTCGGCCGATCCGGAGATAAGCGATCTCCAACGGCAGAATCCTAGTGTTTTCTAGCGGACAACCAACGTCTTCTGGTGTGTCTACAGCGTTCGTCGAATGCTAAAATGCCGCTTGGAAAACAGCCGCTTCTGCCTATTTGTGGTATTTTCCGCATAACCGGCAAGACAATTGCGGCTTGCGCCAACTTTCCTTGTAGCGTTATCGCGATTCCGTGCATAAAATAGAACTTGTTCGTAAGCCGCGTGAGTACGAACATTTTGTCGAGGTTTTTGCGGACCTCCCTGGCGGAACAGAGAGGTAGCCCGCGCAATTGGAAATCTAGCTTCGTGGGAGAACGGGTTATGTCCTCGTATCTAACCGTTCGGTGGACGTCATTGGCAAAGGGGTCATTGGCAAAGGGGTTCTTGGCAAAGGGGTTCTTGGCAGGGGCGGTCGCCGCGACCTTGGTGGCCGGCATGGTTTGGGCCGGTCCAGACGAGAAGTCGCCGCAACTATCTACCTACAAGAGCGCTTCCGGCGAAGTGTATTTCGCTTTGTCGGTCAATCCATCGGGTTCCGCGCCGGTCCATCCGGCGCACGATGTGGTGGTGTTGGTCGATACTTCGGCCAGTCAAACGGGCGTCTATCGCGACGACGCGCTGGCGGCAGCCAAACAGTTGATGGCTGGGCTCGATGCGCGCGATCGAGTGGAGATCATGGCGGTCGATTTGGATGCCGTCACCATGATGTCTGGATTTGCACCGCCAGACTCGTCTCAAGTAAGCCGAGGTCTTCAACAGATTAAAGAGCGTGCTCCGTTGGGCTCCACCGACATGCTCCGAGTGATAGGTCTCGCAGCGGATCGGTTCCTAGCTGAATCGAAGCGACCGCGGCGAGTGGTTTACATCGGGGACGGTATGAGTCGCGCCAATTTTCTGGAAACCCAAGAATTCATGCAACTTATCCGGCGGCTGGTCGACCATCGCATTTCGGTGTCCAGTTACGCGATTGGTCCGGGACAGGATGTCGCCTTATTGGCTGTTTTGGCGAATCACACAGGTGGAAATCTATTCCTTGATGGCCGAGACGTTTCTGCCCAGCAAGCCGGAAGCGCGTTGGCCAGTTATGTTCGTGGGGCGGTAGCGTGGCCGTTAACCGGAAATCAGCCCACAGCTATTCACGAGTTGTATCCTCTGCGATTTCCGCCACTGCGCTGGGACCGTGATACCGTCGTGACCGGCACCATGGACGACGTTGAAGCACTGGAGATTGCATTTCAAGCCAATGCAGAGGGTCAGGTTCTCGAATTCAGTTGGACCGCACCAGCTCGCGATCGAGCTGACGATTATGCGTTCTTAACGCGGTTGGTTGAATTGGGGCGACGCGATGGCGGACTTTTCTTACCAATCTTGGGAAGCGCCGGCTTGGAACAGGCGAAACGAACCGTAGCCTCCGATTCACAGCAGCTGAGTCGTTTGGGCCAGCAAGCGTTTGCCAGTGGCGACAAGGACGCGGCTCGCACGCTAACCACGGCTGCATTGGCGCATGATCCGTCCAATCAACAAGCTGAAATGGTCCGAACCGGCTTGCGCAACGCGGTCCGTGACGAGCCTCGCGTGGCCCAATTGGGTGGTGACGAGTTCATTCTCGCCCCCGGAACGCAACCAGAATTTATCGAAGGCGAAGTCATTTCAGGCGACTACGGTGGCGCTGAATTCGGTGGCGTGGTGCCCGAGGCGCGTAGCGAGCTGGAATCACCCGACGGTGAATTTATCGACGATGTATTGGCGCGACGGAAAGCGCAGGAGTCGTTTCTCAAGGTGACGGTCAGAAACGGATTGGTTGATGGCCGCAAAGTGATGAGTACGGATCCGGCGGCAGCCGTCGCTGATCTCAAGATGTTACTGGAGAATATACGGAAGACGCCCGATATCAGCGCGGAAGTCCGTTCTCAGTTGATTTCCCAAATCGAATCCGGCCTTCGGGAAGGGATGCGACGGGAAATCGAGAAGGAACATCGCGACGCACTGGCCGCGGAAAATCGAGCTCGGGGCGAAGAACAGTATCAGTTGGCGAAGAAAGCCGAGCGCGAAAGTGAAAAAATCAAGCAGCTGGTTGATCGTTTCAATGCCCTAATGGACGAGGGCCGCTACGAATTGGCCTCAGAAGCCGCCGTTGAAGCCCATCGAGAAGCTCCCGATTTGCCAATTACCGATCAGGCCGTCAGTATGTCGGGTTTTGCCTCAAATCATGCCCGACTCTCGCGGATACGTGAGTTGAAACAAGTCAATTTTCTTAGCACGTTGGCATTGGTTGAGGAAGCCCACATTCCCTTCCCTGATGAACCGTCGATTATCTATCCAGAAAAAGAGTTCTGGCAGGACATCACGATTCGACGTGACAAATGGAAGGCAGCGGATTTGGCCGAGCCCGGTACGGCCGAAGAACGCATCCTTTCGGAATTGAAAGTGCTGACCGAAATCGATTTCTTGGAAATGCCCTTGTCCGAAGCTATCGAATATCTCGAAGAAGTGCATGACATCCAAATTGAGTTTGACACGGCTGCACTGGATGAGTTGGCGATTGACACGAGCGTCACCGTGACCAGGCAGTTGGAAGGTATCACGCTCAAATCGGCCTTGCGGCTGTTCCTCAATGATCTCGAATTGACCTACGTCATTCGAGATGAAGTGCTGATGATCACGTCGCAAGAACGAGCTGCTGAAGAAGCGATTACTAAGGTGTATCCGGTAGCTGATCTGGTGCTGCCGATCATGAGTGGAGGTATGGGCGGCGGTATGATGGGCGGCGGCATGGGCGGCGGCATGGGCGGTATGATGGGCGGCGGCATGGGCGGCATGGGCGGCGGCATGGGCGGCATGGGCGGCGGCATGGGCGGCATGGGCGGCGGCTTCGGCGGCGGCGGTGGATTCTTCAGCGTTGAAGACGATTTTCGTGCCTTTGCCGTAGAGGACTCGCTCCGTCTAGGAGTCGCAGATTCCAATCGCAACAGCGACGTTGAAGGGGACACCACCAGTCGCGATCAGGCCACTTTCTTTTCCAAGCTCGCCGAACAACCATCGGCTCCCCAACCCATTACGTTGAACCTCGATGAGGACGGTTCAACTCGAGAAGCGTGGGACCTCTTTTTTTCTGAACAGGTGCGCTTACCCGAGTCTCGACGTGTCGCACCTGGTGACGTTCGCGAAACGGTGCGGCGCCTGATGCGGAAAGAAAAATTAGCCGAGATACAGGACCTGATCCTGGCCGCGGTATCTCACGGTTTTCCTCAACCGTGGATGTACGAGGCGTTAGGCATTGTCATGCGAGCCTTGGAGGCGCCGACATCGGAGATCGAACGCGCATTGATGTCGGCGGTTGATTTCAGCCACAACGTGGATGAAGTCTACTACATCGCGATCTACATGTCGCGAATTGGTTTGGAAGAGCGGGCTTTGCAACTTTTTCGAGAAGTCGCGATAGCCAATCCGACCCGGCCTGAGCCCTTCGCTCACGCGTTGACAATTGCTCAGCGTTTGAATGATGATCCAGCGATCCGGTGGGCTTGTCTGGGTGTTCTCGGGCAGGCTTGGCCCCAGGACTACGTGGAACTTCAGCAGCGCGCCAGCCGCGCTGCCCGTGCAGCCCTTGCGCGGCTGCGTGAAGCCGGCCAAGAACAGGCTGCCTCGGAATTCGAGGCTGCTCTCGAAGAGGCCAAGGTACGTGATTGTCTCGTCAAAATTAATTGGACAGGCGACGCTGACGTTGATCTGCTGGTTGAAGAACCGGCTGGAACAATCTGCTCGATGAGAAATGCACGGACGACGTCCGGAGGTGTGATGCTCGGTGACGCATCGGCAGCCAGCGGTTCGGATTCAACCGAGGGCATTTCTGAAACGTACGTTTGCTCAAAAGGATTTTCTGGCCAATACCGTTTGCTGATCCGACCGGTGTGGGGTGAAGTGACAGCCGGTAAGGTCACGGTCGAAGTGACGACACACGACGGCTCTGACAAGGCGCGAACCATCCGGAAACAAATCCCCGTGGGAGACAAAGACGTCGCTGTGGTCTTTGATCTTCGTGGCGGACGTCTGAACGAGCCACTCAGGGACCATCAAGTTGCCCAGTCAGCACATAGGCAGCTGGAAGTAAATCGCTTGGTTTTGGCTCAGCAGATCAACCAGAACAATTCCAACGCCTTTCAGGACCTTGTTAATGCACGGCGGCTAGCGGCTGCCGTCGGTAGAGGTCCGCTGATCGTCGGTGGCGTCGGTTACCGGCCCGAGATTACGCAATTGCCGGAAGGTATCACTTTTATGGCCCAAGCCGTAATATCCGCGGATAGGCGCTACGTGAGAATTACTCCGTCGCCCATGTTTTCTGGAATCACCGACGTCTTTACGTTCAACTTCGTCAGCGGCGACGGGGAACAGACCGAAGGTGGTGGTGGCGGCGGCGCCTTCGGCGGCGGCGGGGGCGGTATGGGCGGCGGCATGGGCGGCATGGGCGGCGGCATGGGCGGCGGCATGGGCGGCGGCATGGGCGGCGGCATGGGCGGCGGCATGGGCGGCGGCATGGGCGGCGGCTTTGGCGGTGGCTTCTAGGGCCGCTTGGCTATCTGATCAAACCAGGTTGGGCATCGAGTTCCAAGTCATCGACAAGTCCCGCACGCAGTTTTTCGATCGCGATGGCCCCCATCACTGCGTTGTCGGTGCACAGCTGAAGCGGCGCAATAACCAGCTCGTGTCCCGTTTGCGCGCAGCACTTCTCCAGCTCGGCTCGCAAGTGGCGATTTGCGGCGACACCCCCGCCCACACACAATCGGCTATGCCCTGTCTTCGATAATGCAGCCATGGATTTGGCGACCAGACAATCGACGACGGCGGCTTGAAAACTCGCGGCCAAATCGGCAACGAGTTTTTCATCCAACGTCTCGCCCGGCGGAAGATCTTCGCCAGGAGCCGCCAACTGGTAGCGGACGGCGGTTTTCAATCCGCTAAAGCTGAATTGCAGCCGGTCTTGATCGTGAATGAAGGATCGCGGCAACTGGAACGACTGGGGATTCCCTTGGCTCGCCACCCTACCCACATGCGGCCCGCCAGGAAAAGGCAAGCCCAACATGCTCGCCACCTTGTCAAACGCCTCTCCAGCCGCATCGTCAATTGTGCCGCCGAGCAAGTTAAACTCCAGTGGACTTTGGCAGTCGTAGAGGCTGGTGTGTCCCCCGCTCACGACCAATCCGACACAGGGAAAGACGTCTTTGCCGGCAGCGAGCCGGCAGGCGTAGATGTGGCCGTATAGATGATTGATGCCGATGATTGGGACGCCGAGAGCCATGGCCAGCGTCTTAGCGGTGACGACGCCAATCAACAACGAACCGGCCAATCCTGGCGTGTGAGCGACTGCGATGGCATCGACGTCCCGCAGGGCAATACCCGATTTCTCCAGCGTCTCGTCGATGACAGGCAGCATTCTTTCCAGATGCGCTCGGGCGGCGATTTCTGGGACCACGCCGCGAAACCGCTCATGCAACTTGTCCTGGCTGGCCACCACCGACCCCAGCACCTCGAGCTGGTCCGTAACAACCGCCGCCGCCGTTTCATCGCATGTGGATTCAATAATGAGAATATTCACGAGTCTTCAGTTTGAAGTATAGAATTGATCGCTGCAAGTAACCATGGAGTCGGTTTAGGCTTGGGTTGAGTCGAGTTTCGGTGTTAGACTGGCACTTCGTAGCACCCTAACAACCAACACTTGGCCAAGCGGCCCGCAGCCATCGAAAGCGTGTTTCCCATTCATGCCAGACTCCGACGTAATCATTATCGGTGGCGGAATTGTCGGACTCGCCACTGCCTATCAAATCACCGAATCTCTTCCGGAGCATCGCGTCGTCGTCTTGGAAAAAGAGTCTTCTTTGGCAGCCCATCAAACCGGACATAACTCTGGCGTTATTCACTCGGGTATCTACTATCGTCCTGGTTCTCTGAAAGCTCGCAATTGCCGTGACGGCAAGTTGGCGCTGCAGCGATTCTGTGACGAACATTCGATCGCCTACGATCTGTGCGGCAAGGTGATCGTGGCAATCGATGACGGCCAACTGCCGACGTTGAATAATATCTACGAACGTGGCCAGGCAAATGGTGTCGCGTGTGAAATGATTTTGGCTGATCGGCTACGCGAGTTGGAACCATATGCGTCTGGCGTCGGTGCCATACATGTACCGGAGACCGGCATCGTCGACTTTACGGCGGTGTGTAGGAAGCTGGCGGACATCATCCAACAGCGAGGCGGCCAGATCCTGTTGAACGAGCGAGTTCGTTCTCTTGAGATGAGAGATGCCGAGATCGTCGTGCACACTTCAAGCGGCGATCATACAGCAGGAATCATGGTCAATTGTGCCGGCTTGCACTGCGACCGCGTAGCTCGTCAAGCGGGCGTGAAACCGAAGGCTAAGATCGTGCCATTTCGCGGTGAGTACTATGAACTGTTGCCGTCGGCGGAGCATCTTTGTCAAACGCTAATTTACCCGGTACCCGATCCAAGCTTTCCGTTTCTGGGTGTGCATTTTACACGGATGATCGGCGGTGGTGTGGAATGTGGGCCGAATGCCGTGCTGGCCCTGGCCCGTGAAGGATATAAATGGAGCCACATCAACCCGCGGGATCTGGCGGAATCACTGACTTATCCGGGACTTTGGAAGCTTTCTGCAAAATACTGGCGTGTCGGCATGGGTGAGATTTGGCGTTCGTTATCGCGAAGAGCATTCGTTCGAGCACTGCAGCGATTGGTCCCGGATGTCCGACGCCACGACTTGCGCGTGGCGCCCGCCGGCGTGCGGGCCCAGGCGGTCGGACTGGACGGCGTAATGGTGGATGATTTCTTGATCGAGTGTGACCGTCGAGCCATCCATGTGTTGAACGCACCCTCACCAGCGGCCACCTCTTCGCTAAACATCGGCAAGGAAATTGCCGGTTTGCTGACGAACGATAAAATATAATGCCTTTTGGCGAAGGCGATTCACTTCTCATTCAGCAACCGGGCAAGCAGGCGACCCGTCGGAGATTCTTCGCAATGGGACACTTCCTCGGGAGTTCCGTGTGCGACAACCGTGCCCCCTTCGTCGGCGGCGCCGGGGCCAAGATCGATGATGAAGTCAGCAGCCAACATCATTTGGGGATTGTGTTCAACTATAATGAGCGAGTGTCCCACATTTATCAGCGCGTCGAAACAATCCAACAATTGGACGATATCGGCGAAGTGCAAACCTGTGGTCGGTTCGTCCATCAAGAAGAGCGTTCGGCCACGCCGGGGTGAGGACAGATAGCTGGCCAGTCTTAAACGCTGTGCTTCGCCGGTCGACAACGTGTTGGCGGCCTGGCCCAGCGGCAGGTACTGCAGCCCCACGTCAATCAATTGTTTTAGTTTCCCCTGGACTTTCGGTTGGCCGCGGAAGAAGGTAAAGGCTTCACGGGCGGTCATGTTTAATACATTGGCTATGTTTCGGCCTCGATACGTCACTTCAAGAATCTCTCGCCGGTAGCGGCTCCCCCCGCACTGGCTGCACTTCATCATGATATCCGCGAGAAATTGCATGTCGATCTGCACGTGTCCATCGCCTTTGCAGGCCGTACAACGGCCGCCATCGACGTTGAAACTGAAATGGCTTGCTTTGTAGTTGTGCGTTCGCGCCGTGAGCGTCTCCGCGAACACGTTACGAATAGCATCGAAAGCTTTGATATAGGTGACCGGATTTGATCGAGGTGAACGGCCGATGGGGCTTTGATCAATCAAAACGATATCTTCAATTTGACCATCGCCGACGACATCACTGAACGGCTCCGGTTTGAAAACGTCTTTACGCTTGCGACGGCACAGCGCTGGATAAAGCGTCTGTTCGACCAGGGTGCTTTTGCCCGAGCCGCTGACACCCGTAACCAGGCAAAGGACCCCCAAGGGAAACTCGACGTTGATATTTTTGAGGTTGTGACCACTGGCCCCTGACAGCCGCAACCAACCGTGAGCCGATTCGCGTCGGCGCTGAGGAATGGCAACACTGCGCCTGCCCGACAAAAAGTTTCCGGTTAACGATTGCTCATCGTCGCGCATGTCCGACGGGGTGCCATCGAATACCACGTTCCCGCCGTCCAGCCCAGCGCCGGGTCCAATCTCGATAACGTGATCGGCTATTCCAATCATGGTGTCATCATGCTCGACCATAACGACAGAATTGCCACGGTCACGAAGACTGAGGATGGGCCGAGTGAGTCGTTGAACGTCATCCGGATGAAGCCCAACGGAAGGTTCGTCCAGCACGTACATCATGTTGACCAGGCTTGAACCTAGTGCTGACGTGAGTGTGACACGTTGGGCCTCGCCACTGCTCATCGTTCTCATGGGCCGATCCAAGCTCAGATACCCCAAACCAACGGCCTCCAAGAACCCCAGTCGTGATTGCACCTGGTCCAGCAGCATGGCTCCGATCGCCGCTTCGCGTTCAGACAGATCCAGGGAGGACAACATCACGCGTGCCTCCCGAATTTGCAAACTGCACAACTGGGCGATGTTCTTACCCCCCACACGAGTCGCCAAGGCATCGGAATTAAGTCGCGTTCCCTGACAGGTTTCGCAGATTCGGTAGCTTCTCCAGCGGCTGAGGAAAACGCGAATGTGCATCTTGTATTTGCGCCGCTCCAACCATTTAAAGAATCCCCGCAGTCCTCCAAAATCCCGCTCGGGTACCCCTTCCTGAATCAGCTTAAGATGATCGGCGCGCAGCTTACGAAACGGCTCATCAACAGGTAATTCGTGTGCGCCCGCCAAATCCAGGAGTTCTTCCAGCTCATGTTTGTACGCTGGCGTATTCCAAGGTGCGATTGCGCCCTCAGAAATCGACTTGTTCGGATCAGGAACCACCAGGTCCATGTCGATATCCATGAGATTGCCAAACCCTTCACACTCGGAGCAGGCGCCGAGTGGCCGGTTGAAACTGAATAAATTTGGCTCAGGCTGCGGATATTCGCGCCCGCAGTCCCCACAGGCCAAATGTCGGCTGAGAGACAGACGAAGCCAAATCTTGTCGTCCAATAAGACGCGCTCCGGGAGTCTTTCTTGAAAAGAGCTTAAGGCCAGATCCGCTTCGTTTTCTGTTGCCACAATGCAGTGGCAGGCACCGTTAGCTTTGGCCATGGCCATCTCAAACGATTCACGGATCCGCGCCGGCTCGCTACGGCCGACGGTCAGTCGGTCGACGACGACATGAACCTGTTTGGGGAGACTCCCATTTTCGGTTGACGGATTCGGATCGAGGTTGAGCACCTTTTGTCCTATGATCCAGCGAACGAATCCATCCTCACGAAGTGACTGCCCAATCGATTCCAATGAATCGTCATCCGAGAGGTCAATGGGGAAGGAAATCATGAATCGAGTGCCTTCGCTTAAGCTGCACACGGCCTCGGTAGCTGAGTCCGGCGAGTCGCTTTGCACGGGACGGCCGCACTGGTAACAAACCAGTTTGCCAATTCTGGCATACAACAAACGCAGGTAGTCCACGATTTCCGTGGAGGTCCCCACGGTGGCGCGACCCGAACGAGTCCGGTTCTTATGAGTCACGGCAATCGCCGGTGGGATCCCCTCAATGCGCTCCGCCTCGGGTTTGTCCAACCGTTCGAGGAACTGGCGGGTATAAGCCGAGAAGCTCTCGATGTAACGACGTTGCCCCTCCGCGTACAAGGTGTCTAGCGCCAGGCTCGTCTTGCCACTCCCGCTCACGCCGCAGACGACAACCAATTTTTGTCGAGGTATGTCCAAATCGATATGGCGCAGGTTATGCACGCCAATACCGCGCAGCTCGATACTTCCAGTTGTCAATTCGACACCCCCCCAGTGGCCGTTTATTTGATGCCTCGCATCCCATATGATACCAGGGAATTAAACCCTATGGCAATCGACCGGTAGCTGCCATCCTGACTCACCTGCGAGCAAACTCACAGGGGTCTAAGTCAAACAGTCCAACTAGTGACCAATGACTAGTGACCAATGACCCTCCACTCATGACTCCCCACCCATGACCACCAAAGCCTTTAATCCGTTTTATATTCTGTTGGTACTGTGTGGCATTGTGTTTTGCATTACTGCCTGCGCTTACGGCGTGATGACGGTGCGGGGTTTACAGCCGGAGGTCACGGTTCAGGCCAGCGTTTCGGGCGCGAGATTGATGACCTGGTTGGACGAGCAAGGCTTTACTGTCATGATGTGGGAGTTGGGTGTATTGGCCGTGCTAACTTTCGCCGCCATTGGTACCGATTCCTTCTGGGAGGACCGGCACGCGGCACGGCAATCTCATAGCAATTCGAAACGGTCTGAAACTAAGGCGAAAACAGAGGAGGCTGATTTATGAAAGTCAATCACTACGAGCAGGTGGAGAAGCAGGCAGTCGATATGGAGGGAGCAGCGGGTTGCCATGTACGGTGGCTGGTCGGTGAAAAAGAGGGCGCGCCAAATTTTGCCATGCGTCAATTCGAAGTCGAACCTGGCGGTTATACGCCTCGTCATCATCATCCTTATGAACACGAGGTATTCGTTTTGGAAGGGCAGGGCGAAGTCTACGAAGGCGATAGTGCCCATCCGCTCAGGCCCGGCGACGTGATCTTGGTGAAGCCGGATGAGGTCCATCAGTTCCGCAATACGGGCGACGCACCGATGAAGTTTCTCTGTTTAGTTCCAAACTCGGCGACTGGAAAAACGGTCACAGTTGTCCCGGAATGTGGTGTTGAATTGGACTAGCGGATGAGCGCCGAGCGCGAACGAATCGACCCCTTGCGGGATGAAATCCGTCGACATGATCGGCTGTACTATGTCGATGCCCAGCCGGAGATCAGCGATCTGCAATACGATCATTTGATGCAAGACTTGATGGCCCTCGAAGCGGCCCATCCGGAGTGGATAGTCGCGGATAGCCCTACGCGACGGCTCGGCGACGCTCCCGTCAGTGAATTGGAGCAGGTGCCGCATCGCCTTCCCATGCTGTCCATCGACAATACCTACAGCGAGGATGAGGTCCGCGCCTACGCCCAACGCGTTGGAAAGCTGGTCGACACGCCGCTGCATTGGGCGGTCGAGCTGAAGATCGATGGAGTTGCCGTCTCGCTGATCTACGAGGAGGGACAGCTGGTTCGAGCTCTCACTCGTGGTAACGGTCAAGTCGGGGATGACATTACCCACAATATTCGCACCGTGCGCGATGTGCCACTTCGACTTGCCACGGAAGCTCCTCGAGTGTTGGAAGTTCGTGGCGAAGTCTATATGACCAACGGGGACCTCACTTTATTGAACCAGCGGCAGCAGGCCAAGGGAGAGGAACCGTACCGCAACACACGCAATGTCACAGCCGGAACCGTGCGACTGTTGGATTCTCGTATTGCCGCCGAGCGACGATTACGTGTGTTCTGCCACGGCCTCGGATATGTGGAGGACAGGAGCTGGCCGACATACGTCCAGTTTTTGAAAGGCCTGCGGAAAATGGGATTGCCGGTAACTCCGCTCGTCAAATCGCTGAAGACGATTGACGCGGCGTTGTCCTATTGCCAGGAATTGATCGAGCTTATTCCGGAGCTTGATTTCGAGGTGGACGGAATCGTTCTCAAAGTCGATCAAATATCCCTCCGTGATCAACTTGGTTTGACTTCAAAAAGTCCCAGATGGTTGATCGCCTACAAGTTTGAAAAATACGAGGCGATTACCCAATTGAATGCGATTCGGGTCCAAGTAGGCAAAACAGGGACCGTCACGCCAGTGGCGGAGTTGGCACCTGTCGAGTTGGCTGGCACTACGGTCAGTCGCGCGAGTCTGCACAACGCTGATGAAATTGAACGTAAAGATGTGCGTGTCGGCGATACCGTGGTCGTTGAGAAGGCTGGAAAGATCATCCCGCACATCGTGCGGGTGGAAAAGCATCTGCGCGAGGGCCGTCCACGGAAGTTTGCTTTCCCTACAAAATGTCCGGAATGCGATGCTGAATTAGTCAAGGACGAAGGTGGTGTCTACATCCGGTGCCCTAACCCCGAATGTCCCGCGCAAATTAAGGAACGACTGCGGTACTTTGCGAGCCGCAATGCGATGGATATCGAGGGGTTGGGTGACAAGCTGGTCGATCAATTGGTGGAATGCGGCATGGTTCGCACCTGCGGCGATCTATACGGGCTGACTGTGGAACAAGTTGCCTCCTTGGAGAGAATGGGAACCGCGTCGGCGACCAACTTGATCAACGGCATTGAATCTAGCAAACCACGAGGTTTGGATCGGGTGTTGAATGCTTTGTCGATTAGGCACGTGGGGACGACCGTGGCCAGGCTCATTGCTGAGCACTTCGGCTCCATGGAAGATCTGCAAACGGCTTCGCTGGAGGAAATCGCGGCGATTGACGAAGTCGGTCCCATCATTGCGTCCAGCGTGTATGGGTATCTGCAAAGTTGTTATGGTGAGTCGACGGTCGCGGTACTTAAGCAAGCTGGTGTCGATTTGTCCACAAATAAGAGTGCGGCGGAGGATGGTGCCGCAGTTTTGGCCGGAAAGGTCTTGGTCGTTACTGGAACGCTTATAGATTTCACCCGTGACGAAATCCAGGATTTGATTCGACAACACGGCGGACGTGCCGCCAGCAGCGTTTCCAAAAACACCGACTATCTCGTGGCCGGAGAAAAGGCTGGCAGCAAGCTGGCCAAGGCGCAGCAACTGGGCGTTGCGGTGCTGTCCGAAGATGACTTCCGTCGTCTTCTCAATCCATAAAATCGGTAATCTCTGCCTAAAGTAACGCCGCCGATTGGTCGATGCTTCGAACGAGCTGATACGTACACCGTCGACGGCTGTGCTAGCGTTGCGTTATTCAAGACGAAGGAAAGGACTGTCCCGTGTCGCGTCAATCGATAGTCGGCGTACTGGTCGCCTCTTGTGTTGCAATCAGTGGATGTGCGATGTGTTGTGAGACACATGACTACGAATACGCTGGCTATGGTGGATGTCCCGATCGAGTGGATCGCGTTTGCGGACGTGTCGGATCGATCACAGGACGTGCCGAAGGGTCCTACGGTATTGTCGAGGATCCCTTCTATGAAATTGTGGAGGGATCGGAGTACGATCCCGGCCATTTCGGAGCCGATTGACGAATTCGTCGACGAGTCCAGCGGTGGCTGAAATTGCCGCTAAAGCCGAGGTTCTCCGCAAGTCGTGGGCTGGAAAATCTGCGGTTTTTCGGCCCAATCCTGTTCGTACAATAACGTAGAATACAGAAGTACGGTCTCAACGATTCTACGTTTCTCGCTGGTTATACCACCGTTTCAGGATGGCTCGTTTGCGAATAAAGGCGCTACTTCTCGCTGCAGCTTCGCTACCGGTTGTCGTTGGCTCGATGGTCCTGTCCGATTGGGCTCGTGTCGACCCAATGACCGGGGCCACTCGCAATACGGTTCAGAATCTTGTCAGATTCGGTACCGTGTCCGAGTCGGGTCAAGCCGGATTGCCAGCGACGTTCATTGAGCCAGACGAAGACTTGGTGCGGCGGTGTGAGGAGGCGGTGGGACGCCTTGCTCAGCGACTCTGCAAAAATGGGGAGTTTGTGATTCGATCCCCGTTTGTTTTGGGTGGCAATCTGCCGGAAGCTGAATTAGAGCAGCGGTATCGCGTAACGATTTTGCCTGCTCTGCGAGCGATGTACAGCACCTATTTCGCAGCCGAGCCCGATTCACCAATCACTATCTTGCTATTCCAGGATGCCAAATCCTATCGCGATTTTTCTCGCAGGCTTTTGGGACATCGGAATGTTTCGCTGTACGGCTACTATCGACCTTCCACACGTATGGTTGTGATTAACATGGGGGCGGGAGCGGGAACCATTGTCCACGAGATGACACATGCCCTGATCGACTTTGACTTTCCGGATGTCCCGCTGTGGTTTAACGAAGGGCTGGCGTCTTTGCATGAGGAATGCCGACTGGTAAACCGAGATGGCCAGCCCGCGATTGAAGGATTGATGAATTGGCGATATCGGAGCTTAGTGGAGGCGATTCAATCGGACTCGTTGCCGCCGCTACTCGATCTGATCGGAGCCGAGCAAATTCGGGGAGACGATGAGGCCGTGAATTATGCCCAATCCCGTTATTTCTGCATGTATTTACAGGAACTGGGGATGCTCCCAACATTCTACCGACAATTGCGCAGTAGCGCCGGGCGCGATGCAACTGGGAAAGCGACGCTGAAGTCGCTATTTCCGAACCAAACCTGGGATGAAATCGAGACGGATTTTCGACAGTGGGCCCTAGCGCTGGTCCCGTAGAGCAAAGCCGTTAAGAATTCTAAAGGCTGGTTTCCTTGCCTTTTCCAGCGTTCACAGCCTTTTCAAGGCTTCAGAATTGCTCGCGAGTAAGTGTGGAGGTGCCTTCCATGCGCAGGCCCGAAAAGAATTTTGGTGCGAGAAACCCGTTTTCATCACAAGCCACTGAGACGGTGACTTGTATTTGCTCTGTGTCGTCCTGAATGACGGAGGGTTGAACATCTACGGCGGTTCCATTGGCGCCGACCGTGTTCATGATGCTGGTCACTGTCGCCACGCAATCGGCTGCGGTCGCGTTGGGACCATTCCTCTTCGGGCAGCTTCGTAGGCCGCGTTGTCAACGGTGTGTCGAATCATGTTCATTCCAGCGAATTTTGGCCTTCCCCCTTCAAACTGATCCAGTCTTCATGAGAGACTCGCATCCGGGCGAAGCCCGGAAAGGATTCTTTGAAGATGAAGAAGACACGGCACACGACCGATCAGATTATTGAGAAGTTGCGT
>Ga0310121_10000675_pt1 | contig 36569 bp, 40 predicted proteins | sample CB27_Tmax_986_MG_FD_203504 | JGI IMG/M metagenome (GOLD analysis project Ga0310121, IMG submission 203504) | Marine microbial communities from Western Arctic Ocean, Canada - CB27_Tmax_986 | ecosystem: Environmental > Aquatic > Marine > Oceanic | place: Canada: Western Arctic Ocean | collected...
CTCACCGGCTCCCGCGAAGATCCAGGAGACTGCTTTTATTGCCTCGCCAATCGCCGTGGAGTCTCCATTGCGAGCCATCGCGTGAACCGTCGCGGCGAAGTTCAAAACCTCGCGGCCATACTGCAGCTCGAAAGCTGCAGAGAACTTAATCTCGGGCAGCGGGCGTTTCGCTCTTACCGACTCGAAGTCATCTCTTTGCTGGGTTGAGTCATTCATCGTTTAAGTCTCCACACCTCAAAGCGGGCCACCGCCCCTAAGGGGAACGGGAAGTGGCCCCTTCGTCGTTTTTGTCGAAGAGGCCACCCCCCAAAAAAGACCGAAGGGGGCCACGAAGGGTGTCACCACTGAACCCCTTCTATTAAGTCTTTTAATTACTACTACTTAACATCTTCTTTTTCCCGAAGGGGACCACCCGGGATGGCACCCGGGAAAATAACCCTTTCGTGGCCATTCGCCGAAGGGGACCACCCCTGACCCCCTTCGTGACCATTTTCGGGCAGATTCCATAACCAGCCCTTCCCGTCAAACCCCAACTTCTTGCTCGTGACTTTTAGATTCTTCTTCGCCCGCTTCAGGGTCGTCAGGCTGATTTGATTTAATTTCGCGTCCTGGTAGATCTCCGCCGCTGACACCGGCCCGGACGCCAGAACCTGTTTCAACATCTCCTCGGCTTCTTCGACTGGCAGCTTGTCGTCTTCGCGCTCATCGGCCAGCAGCCGCTCCGCTGTTAGCGGACTCTCACCAGTCCAGTTGAACTGTCCCTCCTCGATCTCGAAGCCCAGCGAGGGCCCCAGGGGGGCCAAGTTGCTCTTGATGTGGACCATAGCCCGTAGAGTTGGAGTGCTTGGGTCGTAGCCGACTAGGACCACTGAGCGGGCTGCTGCTGTGAGGTCCACGCTGCCGATTCCCCGATGGATTGACTTGCTCCTGGTCCCCTTGGTGAGGTGCCTCACGCAAAGGATGGCACATTTGTGGGTGCTTGCCAGGTCGGCAAGCCGACTCATCACCGCGCGGGTTTGATTCGCTTGATTGATGTCCCGCTTTTCGCCGAAGTATGCAAAGAGCGGATCGATGGTCACGAGTGCAGGTTTCACTTCCTCGATGGCTTCTGCGAGCCGCGCGAAGCCTACGTTATCCAGAGTGAGGGCACCGTCGAGGGCCGAGATGTTCGCTGTGTTCGCCCCCAGAGCCGCTAGACGCGGCTTGATGGTGTCTGCTAGGCCGTCCTCAGCACTCAGGATGAGCACACGCCCCGCATCGAAGGTTGCCCCCCCCGGGAGGCCTCTCCCGAGGCTAACAGCACTCGAAAGCGAAAAGACCAACCAAGACTTGCCAACGCCCGGGTCACCTTCGATCAGGGTAACCTTTTGTAACGGTAGGTAGGGCGGCCATAAGAACGTGACCGGCTCGGCCTGGACATCGTCCAGCGACACAAGAGCTGGCCTAGGCGGGGCAGCCTCTGCTGCATTTGGTGTGTACCGGCAGACGGAGGCGGCAATGCCCCGCACCTCAGACTCAGGTAAGGGAGGGTCACAGCGTTTCTCGTTCATCACTAAGAGGGCCGCGGAGATCTCTTCTTGCTCCATGTCCCTACGCCGCATCGTCCCCGCATAGCTCAGAAGGGCTTGATTTCTCTTCCCCTTTGAAATCGTGGGTCCTTGGTGTCGCTTCGCCTCGTTGTTTCCGTTCTCGGATGTCTGCAACTTGTGAATCCAGGCCGGCAGCGGTAGAGTTTTTGTGTTCTTTAGCCAGTAGTACCGATTGCCGGAGGCGTGGCGGCTGGGAGGAAGAACGATATAGCCGCCCTCAGCCTTGAGGTCTACACCAGGGCGCAAACCGGGGCTGCTCTTGATACTGCGGGCATCCTCGAAGAAGAAGTGATAACCATCCCCTCCCGTCGCCTGCTGCCGTGTTTCTGGAAGCGGTTCGTGTTCCTCGGTTAGCTTGGCAATGGATTCCATGCCGCCGTTCCGGGGGTCGATATCCAGGACAACGAGGCCCTGTCCTGTCGGTGTTCCGATGTTTGCCTCTGGCCACCGCTGCCACCAGCGGGTGATCTGCTGGGCATCCGCGGTTGCGTCTTTGAAGCCGTGGCGAGTTCGCGGGTGCTTCCCTACGTTCCGACAATTCTTGATGCCGCAGGAGCAGACGCCTGATCCGTCGGGAGAGTGCAGGGGAAAGACTCGAAATCCCGTTTTCGCATAGGCCAGGGCCGCAGCCAGAATTCCGTTTGTCCCGGTTTTCGTCATTCCGTTCGCTCTACTAATCAGCGTCCTGGGGATCTTTGTGATGGGCCGAAACGCTCCTTCGCTGACTCTTTCTCTTAAGGTAGTTTTGATGGAAGGCGAGGGCGGCCTCTTCCCCTTCAGTTTTCTCGATTTCCTTACACTTCTTGTGATGCTCAAATCCTTCGAGGGCTATCTCCCGGCGTTCTGGCGGCAAATCTTTGAGATTCTCCGTCAGAGAGGGCTGACGTTTTTTTTGTCGTCGGTCGTCCAGCCATTTCTGCTCCTCCGGAGAATTTCCATATTGCTCGTGAGCCTCCAAAATTTTTTCTCTTTCACGCTCGAATTGCGCACGAAAATTATCGGTAAGAAAATCCTTTAGCTGCTCGCCCGTCAACGGCCCTGACGGCGTGAGACTAAATTCCGTCAGCACGCCTGGCGCGTCCCCCCATACCTCGTCCATGGCGGCCTTCTCGGCGAAATAACGGACAACAATATTTTGGATGACTACGGGCTCAGAAATACCCAGACGGTCGGAGAATTCCGAAATCTGCTGCCGCGTAGCCAGATCAAATCCGCTCCAGATTTCGATGGCCTGGCGAGTCGCTTCACTGAGACTTACACCTTGCTCCCGGGCTTTTTCAAAAAGCTTTATTTTTAGCGCCGGCTCAATCGCAAGCTGAAGCATTTTTGTCTTCACTTTAGGTTTTTTCATTCTTTAGGACCTCCTTGCGCCCGACTCGCTCCCTGTCTTCCATCCACGCATCCACCTCGTGCTCGACCCAACCGACAGTTTTGGGTGTTATTTTCCTTCGCGGCGGAAAGTCGCCGGCCGCTTCGAGTCTCCAAACTGAAACTCTGGACAAGCCCACCTTGTGTTCCACTTCCTTCGACCTCAGAAATCTCATTTTTTCGCGCTTTAAGGCATATTCCATTATGAATGCCATAATAGCACACTAAGTATGACTTAAAACTTCACTAAGCCCCCCACCGGCGGCTGGCTAGCTCGCCGGTGAAATAGTTAGCCAAAAGCTAACCAACTTCACGGCTTTCGGCTTCAGTTCGCCACGGCTGGGGATATCAAGGATTAGTTATGTGGGAGGGCGGAACGCGCGTTACCGAAACTTGACCACTTTGGCCGGCGACTTGGTAACTATCTGATCGAGCCTCGCACCCCAGCGCTCCAGCGCGCGCTGCATCTCGGGAATTTTAGGGAAGCGGTTGTAGACGGCTGTGACATTTTTATCGGGCCAGCTGTGGTTTAAAATTCTGGCGATGAGAGTGTCGTCAATCCCCAGCTCGGACAGGTTGGTGGCGCAGGTTCGGCGCAAATCATGGGGCGTAAAGTGAAAACCCACAGCGTCCTGGATTTGTAGGGTCGCCGTGCGCATCCAGCTGAGGGACCCCCCGACCAGAAGCGGAAAGACGCAATCGAGGTCACCGTCTTGCATTGCCCTCAGACGCGCCAGAATCGCAAGAGCGGGCTCAGACAGCGGCACCCGATGTTCTCGCTTGTTCTTCGTGACGCCGCTGGGAATCACCCATAGGTCTCCCTGATTCTGGCTCCATCGCATCTGCCGGACTTCTCCGCCCCGCTGCCCCGTGAGGAGGATCAGTCGATAAACTGCCGCGGTCCGGTCCGGTTGGTTGGCAAGTTCGCCCCAAAGCGCCCGGATTTCGTCATGGTCCAGATAGCGTTCCCGTGACTTCTCCACGATGCGCTTTTTCATTCGGGAACAAGGGTTTGCGTCGATCCACTCCGCGTCGAGGGCGAAGTTGAACATTACCGAGATCAGCGCCAGCGTCCGGTTGGCCATCACAGGTGCATCGCGCTCGAAGGCGATCTCGTCCAGGAGCTCGTTGACGTCGCCGCGGGTTATGGAGGCAAGCTCCAGATTTCCCCAGCGTGGCTGGAGGTCTGCCGCAAGGATGCGCTGGTACTCGGCCACGGTTCGCGATTTTAAGCTTGCCTGCTTAGGGTGCTTCAGCATAAAGGAATTAGCCAGATCGCTGAAAGTTCTCCTCCCGGTGTCCGTGTTGACTTTCTGGCCTAGCGTCAGCTTCGCGATGTCCTCATAAGCTAACTTTCGGGCCTTTGCTAGGCTCAGAGAAGGATATGTTCCAAGACTCTTCCGCTTGAGCCGGCCAGCTTCCCGATACAACAGGATGAACGTCTTCCTGCCCTTCACAGACAGGCGAATCCCGAAGGAGCCGCGCCCCCTGAAGCCCTGATCCCAATACTCCACTCGCGTCAACAAAGGCTTCAGTTTCTCCAGAAATATCGACGAAAAATAAACTCTCGACATAGCACCCCTTTCCCCATTCTTGGGTAACTGGGTAACAAGTATACCCTGAAAACAGTGAAACACACTGAAACGAGAAGTGCAACCTAAATGGTTTTACCATTGAAGGTTACGGTACTATATGAGACTAAATAAAACGTCCTGAAAAGGTCAAGCTACTGAAGTGCATTCAGTTAGCCTGGAAACGGCCTTCTGATGTATACTTGTGGCATATACGATCGGTATGACAACGGAAGACAAACTACTCCGATGTACCGGCTTTGACTGGGATGACGCCAATGTCCCCAAGATCTGGGAGAGACACCAGGCGTCGCCCATGGAGTGCGAGGAGGTCTTCTTCAACCTTCCCCTGGCTTCCGGCCACGACGAGAAGCCCTCGCACGAAGAGAGGAGATACTACGTCCTTAGTCAGTCCGAAGTCAGTCCGACGGGGAGCGGCGACTCTTCGTCGTGGTCACGATCCGCGAAGGGCTGCTGCGTGTCATCTCAGCAAGGGACATGAACCGCAAGGAGCGAGAGGTTTACAAAACAGCATGAGCACCAAGAAGAAGAGGGTTCCGAAGCACAGCAACGAGGATCGAGAGCGCGCGTTTTGGGCGTCCGCGGATTCAACCGACTATGTGGACTGGAGCAAGGCTTATCGTGTCGCGTTTCCAAACCTGCAGCCATCGTTAAAAATGATCTCTCTGCGGCTTCCGGAAATGATGCTTGCTGAACTCAAGGCACTTGCCAACAAGCGCGACGTTCCGTAACAGCCCCTCCTGAAGATGTTTCTTGCTGAGCGTATCGCACTGGAACTGCAGGCTCTTTCCGGAAAGAGGGCCGGCTAGCAACGGCATGGTCTGCCTTGAGAGGCCTGACCAGCCTCTCGCTTCTGATGACTAGGCGGTGCAAGTCCGGCCGTGGTAATCGCCAGAGAGCCACGTAGCAAGCTCCCACTGCACGTGGCGACACGGAGTGCTGAAAGCGGAGTTAGACCTTCGGGAAGGAGGAGCAAACGAGCAGTCCGTACCCTAGAGGGAATCCTGCAGCGTCGAAATGTTAACCCCGCAAGGGGAGCCAGGCATAAGCGGCCAATCGGAGACCTCTTAGCGTACTATATTTTCCGCTTCGTGAGGGGACCCCTGTTTTCACAGCAATCTGGTCGCTACCCCAACTTAGCAAATCGATAGCATGGATCTATCGGAAAAAGTAACTTTTCAATCATTTAGACATTGGAACCTACAACATCAAGTAGGTCTACATCGCTAAGTAACTGATATCATCCAACTTTTAACCGGACAGTAGTGGAAGGGAGCATTAAGAAGCCCACCGATTCCAAATGGTAGAAAATGTCGCGTGTCATCCCGGCTGCTGGGATCCGATCATCCATTCAACCGCTGCCCAGGCAGTCATGAAGGAACCGAGCACCAGCCAGGATAGGCGCAGCATGCGTCTGGAAGTCCTCCGCCCAGGTCCGGTCCACTGCAGATCGGCTCTCTGCCAATGACGCACGAAGTTCTCACGCAATCCTTGAAGGAGGGAGAAAACCAAGGCATAGAACAGCGCGAAACCGAGTGCAACTACAAAGACCAGCCCCCAGTAGCGAGTCCAGCTCACGGTTTTCCTCCCGATGGGCGCGGAACGAGGACGGAGATTATTCTATCCGGGCTAGGTCAGGTTCATCGACGCGATGAATGGCAAATCTCGATATCGATCCTGGTAGTCCAGTCCGTATCCGATCAAGAATTCACGACTTACTTGAAAACCGACATACGAGAGGGGGAGTTCCGCTAGACGCAGTTCCGGGCGGTCAAGAAGTGTACACAGGGCAAGCGAGGCGGGATTCCTCCTCGACAACAAGCTACACAGGTAGTTAGCGGTCAGACCGGTGTCGACGATATCTTCTACCAACAGGACGTGTTTACCAGGAATGTCTACCTCGAGATCTTTCAGGACTCGTACCTTCCCTGTACCGCCCTGGGCTGCATACCGACTGATCGCCATGAAATCAAGATGGAGCGGGATCTGCAACTCTCTCACAAGGTCACAGGTAAACACCAAGGCTCCCTTCAAAATTCCAACAACCAAGAGCTCCCTGCCCGCATAGTCGGTGCTGATCGTGACTCCCAGTTGTGCAACACGAGTGCGAATAGTTCCCTCGTCAAGGACAACTTCGTTGACCACATGATCGGCCCCCAGCCTGTGATAGGTGGACGCCAGACTCACTGAAGGGCTCCGAATTTGAAGAGAAGCTTCCGGTAGTCTCGTCTATAGAGAATCTTGATATTGATGTCGGGGTAGAGGCTGCGCATCTTACGAATCTTGCCGTTCTTCCTGGTCACCAGACTCTGCTTCATGGTGGTCAACTCGACATAGAGATCGAACTCAGGAAGGTAGAAATCAGGGATAAAACTCTTGAAGATCCGACCGTCGGGCCTGCGTTTCAGGGCAACGGCAACAGGCTCGTAGTGCCACTCGACCCGGTAAAAATCCAGGAAGCGCGCGAGCTCTGCCTCACTTTCGTGAGCGAACGGCATGGAGGGAACCTTAGGACCACAACTCGCCCGCATTTCTCTACTAGAGCTTGCCATGAGGAGTCTCGGCTAGTGATATCAAGACTCGCTGAATCTACCAAAGGGATCTGACAGGTGACACCCGGCTCACAGGGAGTTGGAGAGGGAGAATCATGTGCAAGCCAGGGAAGCCTCTGATCGGACCCTGGGTAGAGGAGCTCGCTATTCTTGAACCACGGGAAGCACGGCCGAGAGGAAGTCCATTCCATGATTGCCGAAGAGTTCCTGTGCAACCACACCTTGAGAAGCCTCCAGTATGATGTACCCGCCGTTGAGGCCGCCACTCTCAGGAATAAGATTCTCGATGATATCTGACAGCCGCTGATTCTTGCCCAATACAAACTGCTTTTCACCTCTTCCGAGACCTGCGGCGCTGAAGACTCGAAGCACGACTTGAACGGCCTCGTCGTTGGGATTGAAGACGGCAATTCCAGAGAACATGTCTGAGGCGAGGTCTAGCGGCTCGACAGACCCGTTCGCAACCTGGCTGAAGACCGCTTTGGTATAGAGGGTCTGCTGCAGCGGTATGGCCGCCGCAAATTTGATCCGCTTCGGATCCCCAAACACCACATCTCCCAGAATACCTGGCCCATCAACCTGCACTTCGATTGATCCAACGATCAATCCTCCCATGCTGGAACCCAAAGGAAACATCTGGTTGGCATCTCTCTGAAAGGCCTGCCGAGGAGCCAGCGTCAAAGGACCGGCGATCCCAACGATCACCCCGTCCTCCCGATACGCGATCACAGTTGCCGCCCGAGGCTGATCTGAGACATTGAGAAGCTTCAGACTCGTAAAAAAGCTGGTCCCGGTGTCCAGGTCGAGACCGTTGGCGAGTTGCGCCGAATAAAGCCGGTTTGCCTCTCCTCTCACCGAGGCGTTGAGGCCGAGAACCGTGTCTGACAACTCGATCAACTCGAAGCCAATCGCGCCCGGTCCCGCCACGACTTCCACCATGACCGAACCGTCCGAGACTGGAAGTTGAAGGCCAAATAACGTCGCTACGGAATCAAACAGCAGACCGTTTGGAGGTAGCTGTCTGGTCAGCACGTCACCCATGGCCTGCCCCGTCGGATCGAAAAAAGTCAGCGACAAGGTGATCCCCTCTTCATTGGGATTGGCAATGCTCAGAAAAGTTCGGGCATCCTGAGAGTCTTCCAGAGCCGGAAAACTATCGGGTCCCTCATAGATTCGCGTGAAATAGAAGAGTTTTGACTGCTCCCGCCAGGCGACCGATCCATCCATCTTCGTCAACGGACCCGATAGCCCGTTTCCAAACTGGAAAAAGCTGGTGAGTTCAGGCGTGGAAGATTTCACGCGGATCCACCCCTCCTGCCGGGTGTCCGAAGAGACCTCGAAAAACTCGCTCCCCAGTTTGGCTAATTGCTGATCTCGTCCCACCGACTCAATGTGAGGGTTCCCGGGAAAGCCCAGGGGTTCACCGGCTGGAGTAAAGCCTTCCACCAGGACAACACCGTCTGAAGGCGAGAGGTTTGCCATGGCATAGCCGGAAAATACTTCGCGATCGCCTCGATACAGTGGGAAGAGCCACTCCTGACTCGAAGCCTGAAAGAGGATGCGCTTTCCTTCCAGGTCGAATGTGCTTTCGGTGAACACTTCGTAGACTCCCTGACCCTCAAAAGCGACCGCGGAGGAGCCAAAGGACAGATCGGTCGGGTGACTGGTCCCCGCCCGACCCGGGGTAATGCCGACGATGGCCTGGACGCCGTTGGGATCTGCGGTCACCTCGACTTGATCGTACTCGAATAGGATATCTCCATTCGAAAACAGAGTAACCGAAAAACTGTTTCCGGGACGCGGGTCTGAGTTTGAGTATTCAGGCACTACCTCCCAGGTAAGAGTGACACTTCCAGTTCCGAAAGAGGCCTCGATCTGTCCGTCCCTTTCGGGGTCCAGGTCCGTAAACAAAGGTGCGATGCGCGGAGGTCCCGAGAGAAATCGACCCTCGCTTCTAGCGACGCCAGGCTGGCTGTCGCCACCAGAAAAGGTGAGGTTCCCGTCGCTGTTCACAACCACCTCGGTATAACTCTTACCCAAGAAAGGAAAGGAAAACCCTTCCTGAAAGGTGAAGAGCATTTCGCCATCGTCCTCCAGCAGATCAAGTTGGTTGACCGGCTCGTTGAGGATCAGGTTGATCCCCGTGAGAGTCTCTCCTGCGCCGACGTCAACCACTACCATTTGGGTAGGATCATCGTCGAGGAAACCGGATTCCCCCTCCCCGTTATAGTAGTCCTTAGGGAAATTGGTGAAGCGAGTGTCGAAGGGACCGACCGAGCTACCGCCAACGAAAGCTGGATCCAAGGGTTCGATAAAAACAACATACTGACCCGGCGAGAGTCCGGGCAGTTCATAGCTGCCGTCACCGGTGAGCAGGAAGTCGGAAACTACCGACACCATCTCCTCTGAAGACTCGAGAACCGATTCGTCGGCTCCCAGAGAAACCTGCACGGCGACCACGTTCGCACCCTCCACAGGCGTCCCAGTTGGGCGAGAGATGGTGCCTTTGATTGTCCCGGTAGTGGCACCGAAATCCTCTTCCGGATAAAGCCAGGAGAACCAGGCTACATCGTCACGTAGTGGAGCATCGGGACCGAACAGCTGGGCAAAGGGATACATCACGGGAACGAGATGATTATCTGCGAGGAGGCCCCCGGCCATGGCCCGCCCCGACTGCGTGTGATCCAATCCCAGAAGGTGACCGATCTCGTGTAGCGTTACACTCGAAAAACGCGCCGCTTGTTCGGTCTGGAGGCCATTCAAAAGCGCAAATCCATAGATATAGTTCAACGTCTGAGAGTTCGATGCTATGATGCCGGAAAAACCCAGGACTGTGTCGCTGGATCCAGCACCCAAGAGACTATCGATGATGCTCCCATCTGCATCGAAGATGATGGGGTTTTCCGGGCGTGTCAGACTGGTGATCGCTCCGAAGTTCGAGACGGTCACATCCTGATCGAGGAAACCAGGGTCAGTATTCTCAATCTGTAGAGAAGCCGTCGAGACTGCTTCCCACTTCAAGAATGACTCGCGAACGATATCGGCAATCCCGGCCCATTCGGGATTGGACAGATCTTTGTCCATCAGGTACCTCACGGGCTGGCTTCGATTCCAGCGAAAGACCCTTCCGCCAGGCAGTAGGGTACGGGGTCCACCCCCTACCAGAAGCGGCATCAATAGCCAAACAATGACAAGCGTGGAAAGGGTTCCGAGGAAACTGCAGCGACTCCTCACTCCCAGCCTTTTAAAAACGCGCCGAATTCCTGCCCGAGCGAGGCAGCCCAAAACCGACTCGAGGCTACCCTTGGGGCATGAGTGTAGGGGAAAGGACACTGACTGCCTACCCTCGACAGGCGGACTTATCATTGCATCGAGTGTCCCCTGCCCGACCAGAAACTCTGGATCTTGTCGACCAGAGACAAAAACCGCGAGAGTGGAATCGGGTGTGGCTTCTCCAGCACCTCTTTCTCATGATCGGTGAGGCCGGAGCCACCAACCAGTTCAGCTGAAATGTTATGGGCTAGATTCCGGTTGCCCAGACTGTTGCTGACTGCCAGGTAATCTTGAATCTTCTCGACCTGGAAGACTCCTTGAGAAAGGCCTACCGGACTGGTCAAGCCGATTCGACTGTCGGCATGGAGAAAGAGCAAGGCCTGCTGTCCCTCGGGATATTGGGGGAGACCGGGAATCCCAAAGCCTTTCTGGCCTTGGCTTATCTGCCGAAAAACTACGGTTTCACCCGAACTAACTCCCTTGATCCCCTCGCGCACTTCGAACGTATAAGCGGTAACCAGAAGGCCGGTTGTCCCATCCTGCTCGGTCTTCATCTTCAGGCAGGTGCCCCAGAAGACTCGGTCCGCCAGCCTGACCATCTCAAACAGATTGACGGTCTGAACTGTAGTTGCGCCCAACTCTGTTCCGAAAAAGACCAGAAACAAGAGCCAGATTCTCTGCCGTGCGCGACGCCAAGACATCATCTATCCTCCCTACCGACGTCTCTTCCAAGAGCTCTGACTGTGAACATAAGTACCTCTCACATCACAGCAGGCACACAGCGACACAGCTTGACGCTCTTGCCCACCTTTTCTATTCTAGCGGGAGTCAAGGTTCGGAGTTGGATGAGATTCTCCCCCTACTTCTTTTCTCTCGTCTAAATTCTAATTATTGATGCACTTCCAGTAGTGTCCCAACGTTTGGGCTTCTAATCTCTGTAAAGTATTAATGAACAATATGTTAGAGGAGATAATGGGTGTTTCCGACTTGAAAGTGAGTGTACGCTCACGCCCTTCAGTTGATAAGGAGGGTGGGCATGTACACGGGCAGGACGATTTTTTCTCAGGTGATGCGGCATCTTCCCTGGCATCGTTTTCATCGCATTATTCAGCACTACCGAGGCGACTACAAGGTCAAATCGTTCCGCTGTGCCGACCATTACCAGGTCATGGTCTTTGCGCAGTTGACCTATCGCGAGAGCTTGCGCGATATCGAAGCCTGCCTACGGGCCATGAGATCCAAGCTCTTCCACATGGGCATTCACTCCACGGTCTCCCGCAACAATTTGTCCAATACCAACGAGAGGCGCGACTGGCGCATCTATGCCGAGTTTCCCAAAGTGCTCATAGGCGAAGCGCGCCGCCTGTACACCGACGAGGATCTGGGAGTCGACCTGGGCGCGACCGTCTACGCCTTGGATTCCACGACCATCGACCTGTGCCTCTCGGCCTTCCCCTGGGCGCGCTTCCGCCGTACCAAGGGGGCGATCAAACTGCATACCTTACTCAACCTGCACGGCGCCATTCCCGAATTTGTTCTGATCTCGGACGGGAAACTGCACGATGTCAACGCCTTGGACCACCTGATTCCTTGTCCCGGTGCCTACTACATCATGGATCGCGGATACCTGGATTTCGGGCGCCTGTACCGACTCCATTCCGCCCGGTCGCTGTTCGTGACCCGCGCCAAGGCCAACTTCAAGTTCCGCCGCCGCTACTCCCACCCGGTGGACAGAACGACGGGACTGATCTGCGACCAAACGGTCCTGCTGAGCACCTTCTATCCGGCCAAAGCCTACCCCGAACCTTTGCGCCGCATCAAGTTCTTCGACGTCACCACCGGCCTGCGGCTCGTATTCCTCACCAACGACTTTGCTTCTCCCGCTCTGACCATTTCCCAGCACTACAAGCTGCGCTGGCAGATCGAGCGTTCTTCAAATGGATCAAACAACATCTCCGCATCAAGGCCTTTTACGGCACCAGTCCCAATGCCGTGAAAACACAAATCTGGATCGCCCTCAGCACCTACCTGCTCATCGCCATCATCCGCAAGCGTCTCTATCTCGAGTTGTCGCTCTACACAATTCTCCAGGTCCTGAGCGTCTCGCTCTTCGAGAAAACCCCCATTTCACAGGCCTTTCAGGACATGGACTACATTACTCAGACCGGTGACATTCATAAACAGTTGATATTATTCGACTAACGCTGGGACACTACTGACTCGAAATAAAAGGGAAGAGAAGATTTTGGAGCTCCGTTCTTGTCAGGGACTCTTGTTGTCTGAGTTTGGCAATTAACAGAAACAAAAGGACTTATAAAAAAACGGAGCTCCAGAAAGGAGAAAGAACTGTGAACCTCAGAGGCCGCTCGCTCCTGTGAGGCCCGACGCGATCACGTCGCGCTACGATCTACTGAGGAAACTCTTGCAGGGGGAGATGGAACGTTGAGCGAAGGACCTCTAGTTGCCGAAGGTCAATGGACCATTGGCATTGTTTTCTGCCTATCCCTGTTAGTCTTCACCGGCATTGGCATTCTGTCCAGTACCCGCAAGAAGAAGACCACGTCAGGCTACCTCTTGGCGGGGCGGTGTGTGAGTCCGTGGTTGGTGGCGCTCTCAGCTTTTTCCACCAATTGCAGTGGTTTCATGTTTGTGGGCATGATCGGCTTTACGTACCGTAGCGGCCTTTCGTCCAGCTGGATGTTGATTGGCTGGGCTGCCGGCGACTATTTGGCTTGGAAATTTCTCTACCAGCGTTTGCGGGAAAGGTCTCAAACTCAAGGAGAGGTGTCAGTCCTCGCGTTGCTGCGCCCGCGTCACAGTTTGGGCAAGAACGTTTTGGTTCCGGTTGCCGGCCTGCTAACGGTTTTCTACTTGGCGATGTACGCAGCTGCCCAGCTTAAGGCGGGTAGCACCGCTTTACAGTCCACCTTTGGTACCCCGGAGAGTTGGGGTGCCATCATTGGTGCAGCCATTGTCGTTGTTTATTGCTATTCCGGAGGAATTCGGGCTTCCATTTGGACGGATGCAGCACAATCCATCGTCATGCTCGGTTCGATGGCCTTGCTTGTGAGCATCGCTGCTGTGGAAGTGGGAGGACCCGGGCAGCTGCTTGTAGCCCTCAGTGATATTGATAGCCGTTTAGTCACACTGTTTCCTGAAGACGCTCGCTTTGGTTTTCTGCTCTATTTTCTAGGCATGTTCCTGGGCGGTTTCGGGGTAATGGGACAACCCCATATCCTCGTGCGCAGCATGTGTATCAAGGAAGCCGATCAAATCAAAAGCGCTCGCCTGTATTACTTTCTGTTCTTGATCCCCTTTTACGCAATGGTCATTGGGGTTGGTTTGCATGCGCGCGTTTTTCTGCCTGAGCTTGCGGCTTCAGCACACCTCACCACCGAACATGCCCTCCCCGTCTTGAGTGGTACACTCTTGCCCGAGATCCTCATCGGTCTGATGTTGGCCGGTCTGTTTTCAGCGACCATGTCCACTGCGGACTCTCAGGTTATCGCCTGAAGCAGTGCCATCATTCAGGACATTCGGCCACATTGGAAGAATTCCTACAAAGCCTCCAAGATCTCCACCATCACCGTCACCGCGATCGCACTGGTCATCGCCCTGAGCTCCTCGGACGGGGTTTTTGCCCGGGTTTTGGAAGCCTGGGCTGTGCTCTCCTGCAGCTTGGGGCCCTTGCTGGTCATCAGTCTGCTCAACTGGCCATACTCCCAGCGGATGGCTCTAACGATGATGGCGGTCGGCTTTGTGGCCGCCAATGGCTGGGCAGAGTCGCCTTGGGCATCGGACATTTATGTCAACCTCCCGGGTATGGCGGCGGTATTTCTGTCCTAACGGGATTATGGTTGGAATGCACCGGCTACGCTTTAGCCGTGAGGCCGCCACTGTTGGGGGCCGGGAGGAATAACCGTGCGGGGCCGTACCTTGAATTTTGAAATTCACCGTTGGGGCATCCTGCCCTTTTTCAATTTTCAAGATACGGCCCGCCAGAGTGTAAGATAAGGTGAATCGCTGGATCCGGGAAGAACGGATTCAGACATCGGCTCGGGATGCGAAATACGAGCCTGGTCAAACAGCTCCGTTGAAGAAGAGGAGGATCTATGGCAGGAGCGACTCGGATCTCTTTCTGTGGGCTTTGCATTCTCCAGGTTGTGTTTTCCTTGCACCTGTTCGCCCAGCCAAAGACCGTGACACCCGTTGTAGTCGGCATCTTTCAAGATCTGCTCTACGGCACCGACCTGTCCGCGCTAAACAAAGGTGATCGGGACTGCGAGGTCAGAGCCCAAATCCATCCACCCCCGAGTTTTCCGATTCTGATCGACGGGCAAGACCAGGGGAATTAGCATACTTTCACGCTCCCGCCACAGGGGAGCCGCGTTCTTGCTCTCACCACCCAGGCCCAAAGCTTCTTTGCCGGAGGCGGAACCTTCCTTTTTGAAAGGGGTTGAAGCGCCTTGGTCCACGTCCAGGCGGTCTGTGGGATTCAAAACGACGGCAAGACCACTGAGCTCCGTTCTATGGATAGCTCGGCAGCTCTGCCGCCGGGTTCTTGTGCGGTGACCCCGGTGGCGAACAATGACGCCCTCAAGGCGGGCGTTGCTTTCCTCAACCTCCCCGGGAATGCAACGGTCGACATCCTGGCCACCACCCGAGACGCAGGGGGAAGTCAGATTCGTCAGACGCAGTTTCCGTCCCCGGAAGGCTATGGGCAACTCCTGCTGGAAGAGATATTTCGGAACGGCGGCGAGGGGGCAACTGGGCCGGCGGGCGTGCATCCTGACTTTGAAGGCACCCTGGAGCTCTGTGTCGTGGATGTACCGGGAGGCCCCCAGAACGAAGCGGTCGTTGCCAAGGTTCTGGAGATAGACCTGCAATCGGTCAGCTCCAGGATACGAGCGGGACGACCAGGGGAGCGGCCTGCACGGTGGACGCAACCACGCTTTGTCTCACAGGTGAGGTTCAGATTCAGGTGGACTACCGTCCAGGTATTGAGACCGAGCTCCAGCAGGCGCCGGAATTCTCGCAAACAAACAGATCAGGTTACTTCCAACTGCGAGACGATCTTGCCCTGCACGTAGCGCTTCTGGACACTGCCGAGACGCCAATCCGGAGTACGATACTGGTGGTAAGCCCCGGCCCCGAGGACCCTCTCGAAGACGAGTCCATCCTGCTCAGCGTAACAGGCTCCAGCGACCCCTTCTTCGAGTCCATCCTCGAACGCCGCGTACCAGGTCAGATCCAGTTCTCGTGGTGACGTCTCATTCAGGCGACGATCGAGAAAAATGAGGAGCGAGGAAGGACGTCTCTCTGGAGGAGGGAGGAGAAACAGTCTGTCCCTTTCTCGCTCTTTTCTCCGGGAGCGACCCAGTCTGAGATCTCCTTCTTGTGTCCCAGTCGGCGCATGCTTTCCGAAGCTTGACTGCCGGTGATGGCGGTATCCCAGAACGCCAGATGTTCCACGCCGAGCTGGTACAGAGCGTTGGCTTTTCGGCGATACTGCTGGGCATCAGGAACCCTCTTCTTGGTGGGCCGTGGCTGGTACAGACCCACCGCGGGGCAGATTTCGCAGCCTGTTGCCGACTCTAAAATCTACTCCCACCTGACAAGACGATTGACCCAGAGATAAACCGCATGGCAATTTCACGAGTGGTCAACGCTATTGTGCAGCCTTTGTCCCTGGTCGTGGGACAAATCCCGCACGGTTTGCAAGAGACCAAGCCGCCCGAATCCAACGGCCACAAGGGGCAACGACCTCGCCGGTACGGGAGACTGAAGTGATGCAATTCGGGCAATTAGATTCGGACCTGAGTTCCACCCCCGCACTGGAGAATTGTTCAATTATGGAAGCCACATCCAATGCAGCCCCTCCTTCTATAACAAAGGCGGCCCGCCCCATGATCAGAGCCACCCCAAGCTGGTCCATAGTATTGACCATCGCGATACTAGTCGGAATATCATAGCTGACCCATGCCCAAGTGTGCCCCCCTGGAACGGCAGGTGCCCCAGGGCCGACAACTTTCACCCGCATGTCATCAGGTGTGCCAGCGACGATGGGACTCCCCATCTGTTCATTAATTCTCGGGGCCGGGAACTGCGCAGCACCCGCTTTCGAATGAATCCTTCTATTGGGAAGGTCAAGAAGGCCAAGACGGAAAGGGACGGGAGACCACTTTTGGAACTCGGAACTACCCTGATTTCATCGTCATAGACCCCTATCTGTTAGCTATCGAGTACAAACAGAGTCCATACGGGTCCACCGTTAAGCAAGGCATTGGGCAATCGATCATGCATACTTTCTCCGAGGACTTCGATTTCGTCTACTATCTCTTTCATGATCAAAGCTAAGACAAACGAATTGAGCAATCAGTCGGGAAGCCAACAGAATCGATGATCATCGCGAGAATGTTGGATGAGTTTAACGTTCTGATCAAGTTCGTCTGATTGCCGAATCGACGTTGCGCTCACGCACGACTTCAGGGCCCGAAGACGCTTTGCTGGAGGCATAGACGACATCTACAGAGGGAGGGCTGCAGATGTCAAGAACAACCTCGACGAGCGAAACGCAGCCAGGGCGGATGATGGCGCCGCCGCTGTAGAGAACTTGTGAACAATCCGGGCTAGAATGGTGAGGACTGTCGCAGCCTAGCCACTTTTTGAAGACTTGAATCGAGGGATATCCATGGCCAAAGTCGATCCGAGGCGTCTAACCGCGAATCTGGAAGGTGATTTTGTTTTTTTCTCATCGGCGCGCGCATTAACAAGTGGTGGAAGGTCAATAAGTGGTGGCTCTTGCTCTTCGCGATGCCTCGCATGTTGCGCGAACTCGATGCGCACTCGGAGTGTGGTTGCCTTGGCCACTCGGGTGTGGGCCGGATAATCGTGCAGTACTGGCGCTCGTTCGAGCACCTGGAGGCCTGCGCTAGAAGTCAGGATCACGAGCATTGGCCGGCGTGGGTGGCGTTCAACAAACGGATGGTGAAGAGTCGAGATGATGTCGGTATTTGGCACGAGACGTATCTGGTGCGCGCCGGAGAGTACGAAACGGTGTACTCAGGGATGCTGCCCTTCGGACTAGGGAGAGGCTCCACGCTGGTGCCGGCTAGTGGAGTTCGCAAGTCAGCCCGTGGACGGGTTGGCGCGGCCGCCTCCAAGTGAGAATCGCGTATCGGCCGGCATGGCCGTAGAGGCCTTCCGGGACACAGGACTGTGACTACTTGAACCTCAGAGAGTACAGATCTGCGTCCTTCATGACGAAGCGCAGCCGCACCGGCATTCCCTTGATCCGACGCAGCATTTCCTCTGAGGTCTTTCTGGAGTGTGACCGGTCCCAGCTGACGGTGTGTTCGACCTCGTCTCCCCAGATCAGCGGGGATGCATCAAGCGCAAAGCCGGGAAGGGGCTTTCCCTGGGTATCCTGGATCTCCAGACGGATGCTGCCTGCGGCCGAAGTGGCGAAGTTCAGGACCAGGCTCTCCCCGCTGAAGATCAGTGGCCGTGTCGAGAACTCCCCTCCCGAATAGTCGGCGTTCACCGAGACAAAGCCATCGAGACGCAGCACCGAGCGCTCTATATGAACGCTGGGGAAATCGCGGTTGCGCACGACATAGATCGAGAGCTCGTCGGGGCTCGTAGGAACGACTCCCCAGGAAGCCAGGTTGGTCCGATGCATCCAGTTGCGCGGGTCGCGGCCCGGGCGGATGAAGGCTTCCATGAAACGACGGTCCCAGTGGACGCCGTCGCGGCTGCTCATGAACACGGTGTCGCAGGCCCCTTGAAAGGGCGAATCGTCCAGCTTCGTTTTCCAGGGGAGGTAGCGCCGAGGAAAAGCCACGTAAATGTGGGGAGCTCGGAAGTAGGGCGTGGTGGCATTGGTGTAGAGATGTTCCACCGGGGTGTCACCGAATCTGCCGAACTGGCCTGGAGTCCAGTTCACGAAGTCCTCTGAGGATGCATACTTGATGCTGCGAGCACTATTTTGAAAGTCTCGGTAGATGGCCACATAGTGTCCTCGCACCGTGTCCCAGAAGGCCACGTTGAGGGAATCGAATTTTCCGTCGGTAATGATGGGTTCTTCCCGGATCTTTTTCCAATGAATGGCATCGGGGGACACAAAGCCCATCAGTGCCGGCTTATCGTCCCGGGTGGTCGCGGACACAGCCTTGTATCGTGCCTCAGGCGGAGCGGCCGGATTGGCGTCCTTGAAGGGAGCGAAACAGCAGCTTTCCTTGCCCATCCAGACGATGCTGTTGTCCTTGGAGCCGTTGAATTCAAAGATCCCCAAGGAAGGTCGGCTCCAGCTGAGGCCATCGGAGCTCTCCGCATAGGACGTGGTCCTTGTATGTTCGGGGACCTCTTTTTCTCCCGGCTTTAACATCGATGGTATGGTGTAGCCTACGTGGTTGCTGCCCCGAAAGTACATGCGGTAGCGATCCTCGTCCTTGAAGACGGTCACGTACTCACTGGTGACTCCCTCCCAGGGTCGGTCCAGCGTCAGGACTCTTCCCATCGAACGTGGGGAGTGAAGCTTCAATTCCAGCTCCGACATGGAATCGATCAGCCAGTCGTCGACGAAGAGCTCCAGCCGGGAACCGATGTCCACGGGGGCTTCGGCTTCGGCAGACTTCGCTGATAATGCTGTCAGGGTGAGCAAGACACAAAAACTGCCCAGAAACGTCCTCATCCTCTGTCCTCCTTTGGGGGAATATGGCGGAGACAGCCTATCTCAGGGGACGGCAAGGATCAAGTTGCACCCAGTCCGTAGCGGCTACAGCGTCCGAGGTTGGGCTGAACTCCTGATAGGACCCCTGGAGGGGGGATAGGGGGATATCCGGCTCTTGCGATAGCAACAAGCCCTGTGTAGAATTCGGCCAACAGAACCAGAAACCAAGGCTTGACTCGAGCTGCTAGACTTCAATCGCAGGCCGAAAACCAACACAGACTGGGGGCACCTTTGTTTCCATCGAGCTCCAAGATATGCTCTCAAAACTCATGGTGTTCCTCTTCTCCTGCGCTTTCGCCTTGGCTAGCCCTGTTGCGGAGAAGGCGACGCTTCCGCCGGCTCCTAGACTTCTTAAAGTGATGCCGGCAGGGGGGATCGAGGGCTCCAGGATCCTTCTCGACGTTGTGAACCTGGGAGAGAATCCCCAGAAGCTTGTCGTCGAGATCAGAAAGCCTTCTGAAGTTAAGAAAGTCTCAGGGGAGAAATCCGATACCGCGCCTGTCGTATTCGCGGATGCCGAGGCTCCCGCTTTCTTGACTAAATTGTCTGGATCCGAAGCAGAAAAGCTCGAAGGGTAAGCGGTGATGTTCGATATTCCGAGGGGGATCGACCTGGTGGCCGGCCACGTCTTTTCCAACTCCGTCAAGTTAAGGTTGATTGCGGATGGGCGCCCTTTGCATGATCTTGACCTGAACGTCATCGCGGACGACTAAAAGTGGAAGGTTGCGGGACTGGCAATTTTGCTCGTTGTGCTCCTTCTCACTCTCCTGGCGCTTGCCATCAAGAAAGTTAATCTTTTCCCACTTGTTTTTCTCGACAAGAAATCCAACACCTATAGTCTTTCCAAGTTCCAAGCCTTTAGTTGGACGGTTGTCTTTCTGGGAAGCTACTTCTACGTCGGCATTGGATCGGGGTTGGTCCTGGGCAAGGGGGAAATACCCGATTTCAACCCCTCTTTACTGGGGCTGATGGTCATCAGCTACGGTGGCCTTCTGATCTCGAACAAAGCCAGCCGAAAATGGCCCAAGAAAGACTTCGAGGGTGCTCCCCTCGCTTGGAGCAATCTGATCATGGAAGGTGGGGAGATCAGTATCCCGAGGCTCCAACTCGTCGGCTTCAGCATCACGGCGATCCTTCTCTATCTATACAATACAATCTGACCGGTGCCAACGTCATCGCGGATGGTCTGCCTGATGTTCCGCCTACTCTCCTGGGACTCCTGGGTGCGAGTCAAGGAGGCTACCTGCCTGGAGACCACCGCAAGGTAAGGTACCACTCAGAAATCCTTTTCGCCGCGAGCGGCCAGCATGTCCTCTCCCGGGACCATTTTCGCCTGGTGGGCAGCAACGAGCTTCCCGATCTGCTGGAGCACGGCTGGATTTAGCTGAGCCACATCGTGCAGTTCCCCCGGATCCTTTCCGAGATGGTACAGCAGGGGCGGGTCATGGTATGTCTCATTCTCCGGGCGACCGGTATAGACGGGTTTGGTGATGAAGTGGGCCTTGAACTCGCCTTGGCGGACGGCGTACAGCTTCGACTCCCGGTAGAAGAACATGCTCTTGCGTGGACTGGTACCGGTACCGAGCAGAACGGGTGTCAGATCGTAGCTGTCCATCACACGGTCGGTGGGGAATTCGGCACCAGCGATAGCAGAAAAGGTGGCGAATAGGTCAAGGGTCGACCCCATCTCCATCACCACGCCCGACTTGAGCCTGTCAGGCCACCAGAAGATTGTGGGTTCGCGCATTCCGCCTTCCCAGGTCGATCCCTTGCCCTCTCGTAGCGGCCCTGCAGAGCCGCCATGCTCCCCGTAGGGAAGCCAGGGCCCGTTGTCCGATGTGAACACCACCAGCGTGTTCTCCGCCATACCGAGCTCTGTGAGGGTTTCCATGATCTTCCCGACGCCCTGGTCGATTTCCTCGACGACGTCTCCGTACAGACCTCGCCTGCTAGTACCGAGAAAATCGTCGGAGGCAAATAGCGGCACGTGCGGCAGGCTGTGGGCAAGGTAGAGGAAGAACGGCTGCTGTTGGTTGCTCTGAATGAACTGAACAGCTTCTTCGGTGTAACGCCTGGTGATGGTCCTCTGGTCGGCCGGTCGCTCCACAATCTGCTCGTCTCGCATCAGGGGGACATTCCAATACTCGACTCGGGCGGGCGATAGAAGTTCCTTCGTCGGTCCCTTATTGATCTGGTTCATGTCGTTGGAGTATGGGATCCCAAAGTAGGACTCGAACCCGTTGTTTGTAGGCAGATACTTGGGCAGATGTCCAAGATGCCATTTCCCGACACTAGCGGTGGCATAACCCTTATCCTTGAGCATCTCCGCCAGGGTGATCTCCGCTTCGGGAATTCCCCCGGGCGAATCGGGAAACAGTACCCGGCGCTCTGGACCCATCATGCCACTGCGCACCGGTAGTCGCCCGGTAAGCAGGGCGGCGCGACTGGGCGTGCAAACGGAGGCCGCTGCGTAGAAGTTGGTCCACTTCTGGCCTTCCTCAGCCATGCGGTCCAGATTCGGAGTCCGGATGGTGGGATGTCCGAAGCTCCCCAGGTCTCCGTAGCCCAGGTCGTCGCAGAAGATGACGACGAAGTTGGGCTGGATCGCTTCCGATGGTGACTGGCAAGCGAAGCCCGGGACCGCGAACGCCAGGATGCAGATTTGGGAAATGCGAGAGAGATTCATGTTTCCTCCCAGGAACTCAATGGCCAGTCCAGCTCTCAGTTGGTGATGAGTCCCTTCGAGGCTGGATGGACAGGATTTTCGGCCAGTTCTCTTTCGATGTAATCAATAGAACCTACGGAAAGCAAGCCGAACAACGTTACTCCACTGTGCACACCTTTCATGGGAGGCCGTCTCAAATTGATCCCACGTTGAAATCGTCGTATCTTTGTGGTGTGAGTCGGTGGTTTTCAACAGCATGCTTCGCAGCATTCCTGCTGGGCGAGAGTTTGGCTGCAGCTCCGCAGTTCGAGCCCTCCGACATCCACCTTCAGTCGCCCGGAGCTTCCCAGCGCTTTCTCCTTGTCGGAGCTTTTGATTGTGTGTTTTCAAGTGATGATCAGGACGTCGTCACCGTGGAACCTGACCGTCTGATCGGCAGACGTCAGGGCACGGCAATGGTACGCGCAGCTTGCGAGGGGCAATCCGCTGAAATGCCTGTTTGGGTGGGCGAGGGTGGATCGGAAGTCGAGATCAGCTTCGAGCGCGATTTAGTCTCCATCTTCACCACCAAGGGCTGTAACGGCTCGGTTTGCCACGGCTCACCGGTCGGCCAGAACGGCTTCAAGCTGTCGTTGTACGGCTCCGATGCTGCCGCTGATTACGACATGGTTGTCCACAAGCACGGCGGTCGTCGGCTGTCGCTCAACACACCACGGGACTCGCTGCTGCTGGCAAAGCCGTCATTCAAGGTCGCGCACGGGGGCGGTCATTTGATGACCGAGGAGTCCGACGCGTACCGAACGATCCTCAATTGGGTGCAGCAAGGTGCGAAGTACGGCGCGGCCGGGACCCGCCTGCAGAAGCTTGAGATCTATCCCAGGGAACCCGTACTGGTAGGGCCGGGCGTTTCCCAGCCGGTCGTCGCGATCGGGCGACTTTCCGATGGCACGACCCGCGATATGACGGACGAGGTGCGGTACGCCGTGGACGATATTGGCGTTGTCTCGGACGTCGAGGGCGGGACCGTCGTCTCCAAGGGCCGTGGACTGACGACCGTGATGGCGCGTGCCATGGGCAAGGTGGCCACCTCGCTGTTCGTCGTGATTGACGAAGCGGCCGACGCAACCTACCGTCAACCGGAGCCCCGCAATGTCATAGACGTACATGTTTTCCGCAAGCTGCGTGAAGTCAATATCGAGCCGTTCGGCTTGACGGATGACCGTACCTTCGTCCGCCGAGTTTTCCTGGACGCCATCGGCATGCTTCCCGATGTTGATGAAACCGAGGCTTTCGTCGCAAGCGCCAACCCTGAAAAACGCCAGGCGCTCATCGATGTCCTGCTCCATCGCGAAGAATATTCGACGCATTGGCTGGTTCGGTTCGAGGACTGGTTTCGCAACTCGCAGTACTATTCGCAAGGCCGCACGAACGGCTCCTACAAGCGTTGGCTTCACGATCTGGTTCGCGAGGACAGGCCCTATGATGAAGCTGTGCGCGAGATGCTGACGGCCGTCGGCGACACCACGGTCCGGCCGGCGGGCAATTTCTGGCATCCCGCCATCGACTTCATGCTCAAGAAATTCGAGATAGAAAAGGCGGTTCCAACGGTAACAAGGCTCTTTCTGGGCAAGCGTATCGAATGCGCTCAGTGCCACAACCATCCGTTGGAGAACCTCACCCAGGACGACTTCTACGGCATGGCGGCGTTCCTGGCTCGCACGAAGGTCAAGCACGGTTACGGACAGTATCGCCGTACCTGGTACAACGAGCGGCGCGGCGAGGTGATCCATCCCCTTACCCACGCGACGGTTGCACCTAAGTTCCTGGGAGGCAAGCAGCCCGAGATTCCCGAAGGAGTGGATCGCCGGACAGTCCTCGCCGATTGGATCACGCGCGATCAGAAATTGCAGTTTGCATCCGCCACCGTAAACCGTATCTGGTACGAGTACTTCGGGCGCGGCATGGTCGAGCCGTTCGACGATTTCCGTTCGACCAATCGGGCGACGCATCCTGAATTGCTCGATGATTTGGCACGGTCATTCATCGACTCGGGCTTTCGATTCAAGCCGATTCACCGGCTGATTCTTAATTCGAAGACCTACCAGATGAGGGCGCACGCAGAGGATCGAGTAGGAGGGAAAGATCCCCTGGAGGACATGCTGTTCGCGCGCTATGTCCCTCGGAAGCTCCCCGCGGAGGTCCTTTTGGATACTATTTCTCAGGTCACGGGTATCGACGAGGAGTTCGACAACTATCCCAAGGGCACCTCTCCCAAAGAGCTGATCGCGAGCATCGGGACACCCTACTTCCTGACAACCTTCGGCCATCCCCGTCGCGACATCATGGAAGCGCGAGCGAGCCAGCCGTCGTTGAACCAGGCCTTGCATCTGATGAACGGAGACGTGCTGTGGGAGAGGTTGAGTGCGAAGGAGAATGTCTTGTCGGAGTGCCTCGATCGCGGGCTCAACGACAGCGCGATTGTCGATCGCCTCTACTTGCGCGCGTATTCTCGGCGGCCCGATCTCGATGAGCGCAGCGCCATAGATCAGTACCTGGCCACCGAAACTCGTGCTGGACGTGAGCGGCATCGCTCGCTCGAAAACGTCCTATGGGCTATCCTCAATGCCAAGGAGTTTCAGCTCAACCACTGACGGGGGTTTCCGATGCTGCTATCCGAGATGAAAACGCGCTACAGTCGCCGGGATATACTGCGCCTGGGCGGCGTTGCTTTCGGAGGCATTTCGCTTGAGCGAATGCTGCGGGCCTCGTCACGCCGCGACGTTTCGTGTCTGATCTTCTTCCAGCAAGGCGGGCTGTGCCAGCACGACTCCTTCGACCCCAAGCCTGAGGCTCCCAGTGAAATCCGGGGGAGTTTCGACAGGATTCCGACCTCGCGGCCGGGCGTGTACTTCAGTGAACTGCTGCCCCGTTTGGCCAAGGGCTTCGACAGGTTTTCCGTGATCCGCTCGATGTACTCAAAGGAGGCAATTCACGAAAAGGCCAAGCAGTACGTGTTTTCTGGCCAGCGGCCCAACAACGCCTTCAAGCATCCTGTCTACGGCTCCGTCGTTGCCAGGGAAATGGGCGCGCAAAACGGCCTGCCTCCGTTCGTCGTGATTCCCAAGAAGGATATTTGTGCCGAGGCAGGTCTTCTGGGCTCGGCCTACGACCCGTTTGTCACCGGCGATCCGGCCAAAGACAATTTTTCCGTTCAGGATCTGACCTTGCCGACCGGGCTGGGGCTGGAAGAAGCGCAGGGCCGTGCCCACCTGCTGTCGGCGCTCGACGCGAAGTTCGAGGCGATGGAAAAGTCCGGCGTCGTTGAGGGCATGGAGCATTTTTATCGGAAGGCGCTCGATTTGGTGAGTTCGCCTCTGGCCAAGAAGGCGTTCGACATCGGAGCCGAACCAGACAAATTGCGCGACGCCTACGGACGCACCACCGCCGGTCAGGGTGCTCTGTTGGCGCGCCGCCTGATCGAATCCGGCGTTCGTCTCGTGACCATTTTTCACGGTGGCTACGACACGCACAGCGACAACGAGAAGACGAACAAGAAGCTTTATCCGGAGTTCGACCAGGCCTTCGCGACCCTGCTCGACGACATGGGGCAGCGAGGCCTGCTCGAAGACACGCTGGTGCTGGCGATCGGCGAGTTCGGTAGAACGCCGAAGATCAATCACTCCGCCGGACGCGATCATTGGCCAGGAGTATTTTCGATCGCCGCCGCCGGAGCCGCCGTTCCCGGAGGTCAAATCATCGGTGCTTCCGACGTGAAGGGCGCCGAACCCGTGGATCGTCCCATATCGATCGAAGACCTGGGCGCCACCGTCTACAAGAAGCTCGGCATCGACTACACTCACGAGTACCACACCCACGGACGTCCGGTGAAGATCAACGACGGCGGAGAACCGATCGGTGAGTTGTTCTCGTAGTATTCTCTGCCTGGGCCTGTTTCTCGCGCTGGGTTTCTCCGCCGAGAATCTCGCTGAACCCTGGGTGGACCGCTTCGAGCCCTTCGGCGGTCAAGTTGGCGAGACCGTCCGTGTCAGCCTTATCGGTAAGAACCTCGAGGCACCGCGAACGGTTGTATTTGGCTCTCCCCACCTTCGTTGGGAGCCCCTCGAGGCCACCTCGGCGGGCGAGATCTCGGGCCGCATCTTCATCGGCGAGGAAGCCCAGCTGGGACCGCACATCGCAACCTTGATCACGGCACGAGGTCGCGCTAATTCACGTCTCTTCTATGTCGATGGCTTCGAGTCGACATCGGAGGTCGAGCCCAATGACTTGATCTCTCAGGCTCAGGAACTGGTTCTCAAGCCGCAGACCGTGCAGGGCATGATGCCCGAGGTTACCGACATCGACTACTTCGCACTCAGAGCTCGGGCTGGCGAGCGCTGGGCCTTCGAGGTGCGGTCGATAGAATATGGCGGCTTCCTCGAGAACAATCTGACGCTGCTGGACTCCGTTGGAGAACAAATCGCCTTCAACGATGATCGCGACGACTACTTGGAGACCCCGTTTCTGGAACACACGTTCGCAAAGAGCGGACGCTTTTACCTCAAGCTCGATCAGTACCGCGGCCCCCAGCGTGTCGAATGCGATCGCAACTGTGGGTATATGCTGCGGATCTCGCGTCTACCGGTGGTAGAAGCCGCTTTGCCGCTGGGTGGGCGCATCGGATCGACGGTCGAAGTCTCGCTGCGGGGCCGGTCGTTGAGCACCATCGAGCGCGTCTACCTGACGCCGGTCCGAGGTGCCGAGTACTATCGGATGACGTTTCCCTACACCTATCCCGTTCGGGTTGACGATGACTTTGATTCGCGCATCGATACGGAGATTACCCGCCAGACCGAAACCGAATTGGAGGTTCGGTTCGAGATTCCTTCGGACACTCGGCAAGGCCTTTGGCGTATTTGGACAGGTGGCCCGCACGGTGTCGATGACCGCATCAGTTTCGAGATCACCGACCGGCCTGATGCCGCTTCAACCGACGTGACGTTCGACGGGGAAGCAGTCAGCCTGAATGGCTCTCTCGACTTAGCAGGAGAGGAAGATTCGTTCATGTTAGCCGTCCCTGCCGGGCTCCCGATCGTTGTCACTTCCCTGGCGGCTCAAATGGGGCTGCCCTATCTGGACACGGTACTCGAACTATTCGATGCCGATGGAAACCTGGTCGCCGAACACGACGATCTGATGAGCGGTCAAGGCACCGTGATCGGCAACCTGGATTCGCTGTTGCACTACATCCCTGAGCACGCCGGCCGCTACAGGCTTGTGGTCCGCGACCGTATTGGCCGCGGTGGGCCCTCTTTCGTCTATCGCCTACGGGTGGAGGAACGATTGCCAGGCTTCTCGCTGCTGAGTGACCCGGAGAACCTCAATTTGCGATCGGGAGTGGTCGGTCGAGTCGGCGTCTTGCTGATCCGCGAGCCGGGCTTTGACGAGGCAGTAGAGGTCTGGGTCGAAGGCCTTCCGGTCGGAATCACCGTCGGGCGAGGAAAGTTCCGGTCCGATCAGTTCTTTGGACCTTCGGAAGATGGCGACAACGTCATCATCCCGGAAGTATTCTTGAATGTTACTGTCGGCGAGGAGGTGGCCGCGGGAGACTATCCGATTCGCGTCCTGGGACGCGCCTCGGGCCGCCAAGAGACGGTCGAGGCGATCTCAACGCTGTGGATCGGGGCGCCAGCAAAGCGCAACGACGTCCGGCGTCCGCTGCCTGGCATCCTGCTTACGGTTTTGCCATCGCCCGGCAGCAGTGAGGAGTGAGCGGTGAGCCGGACAACAGCAGAATTTCTTGTCTCGACCAAAGTTTCTTTCTCGAATGGGATGCTGAGCTGAAACTTGAAGAATTCGTCGCACGTCTCTAGTCCCCGGACAGCGCGTCGAACGGGACCTGTTTGCCGACAGCATCAACCTACTTCACCAAGACTAGACTCCCCAGACTCTTGTCACGACCTGAGGGTGAACTACCAGTATTACAAAGCCAAGTTCGTCAGAGCCGCGAACGACTTGAGCCGCTAGCAACATGAGCCCAAGTCCCGAGGATAGAGCTGGACAACTCTTCCCCACGCAGTGACGGACAATATCGCCCATCCTCGACCGAAGTTTTCTTCTCGAATGGTGCCAGGGCCTCTGGGGAGGAAACCAAGCTAAAACTTCATTCGGCAAGAACAATGCAGACGAACTAACATCTGACAGAGTAGTGACACGTAGGATGGGCACTCCTGCCCGTCGAGAATACAGACGGGCAGGAGTGCCCATTCTACTACTCCCAACTCTGGACTAAAGACGGTGGGAAGCAAATCGATGGATCGGAAAAAGGAGTAGGTAATCGGTAGCGTGCAATACCACGTTGCGGATGATGAGTACTTTGAAAAGCGGACGCTGAGGCGCTACGCTGGTGTTTGGTCGCTCTGGGTGTCGGTGCGGTGATTTCAGGCGATTTCTTCGGTTGGAACTTCGGGCTTGGTGTCGGCGGCTTCGGTGGTCTGGAAATCGCAACCGTGGCTATCGCTGTCATGTACATCGGCATGTGCTATTCGATCGCCGAGATGTCTCCGGCATTGCTACACACGGGTGGCGCCTACTCCTTCGGCCGTACAGCTATGGGGCCGTGGGGCGGCTTCATCACCGGCCTGGCCGAGACCATGGAATACGTGCTGACCCCGGCGGTGATCATGGTCGGGATCGGCGGCTATATGGGCGCCATCTTTAACGATCTTTTCGGAATTGATATCGTTGCTCCTGTCTGGTAGCTGATTTCCTATACGATCTTTGTCGGCCTCAACATCTGGGGCGTCGAGATCACCTTCAAGTTTTCGGTCTTCATCACGCTTGTTGCGCTCTTGATCCTCAGCGTTTTCTGGATTGGTGCCATCCCCCATTTTTCCTGGGAACAGCGCTCAACATCCAATCCGAGAAAGGAGGGAGTGTGTGGCTGCCGAAGAGTCGCACGACCCCAAGCATGACATGCCGAAGGGACTACTTTGGGGAATCCTGACACTGATCATTGCGTCGGTGTTGACGCTGTTCCTGAACTCTGGAATTCCACGCGGATAGGCAGTCGTTGGCCGCTCTGACGAACCTCTATTTCTCGCCTTCAAGACCATCTTCGGTGACGGAGTTGGTTCCTCGTTGCTGGCGCTGATGGCAGTTGCGGGGTTGATCGCTAGCTTCCACACGATAATTTGAGCCTATGGTCGCAATATCTATTCACTATTGCGAGCGGGCTATTTTCCCCACTGGATGTCCCTGACTCACGCCAAGCGCCATATTCCTCACATCGCCCTGATTGTGGACGCAGGGTTGGGCTTTATCGGGGCCCTCACTATTGAGTTTGGCGCGTCTATCTTCGGGGATGTTCCGGTGGGTGCGGTGCTGCTGAACATGGCTGTCTTTGGAGCGGGTATCGCTTACGTGATGCACATGATCGCCTTTGTGCTCTTGCGCCGGAAGCTGCCGGAAATCGAGCGCCCCTACCTCAGCCCGCTGGGCACTACCGGAGCTATTGTGGCGGGTTCAATTGCCTTCATCACCTTGATCTTGCCCTTCCTGGACGCGGATTATCGTATAGGAGTCTACGGGTGCGCCATTTGGTTCGCCTGCGGGATCATCTACTTCGGAGTCTACGGGCGAAAGACCCTGGTCTATTCGCCTGAGGAAGCATTCGCTGTCAGACACACCGCTGACTCTGTCTCGGAGTGAGTGGCCATTGCGCATCGAACTGCCTTCCACCGTAGCCTTGGCCTCCAGGGCGAAGTCCTCTTTGTCGAGCCGTCGGCTCGTCGCACGGCGGCCTGGAGACCACCGCCGCTGAAACGGACCTCTGGCAAGAAACATTTGAGTGTACTTGGTGACCTGAGTCGCCTAGACTCGTGTGCCATGCCCTTCTCGCGGTATCCCATCGCTCGTGCACCTTGGCAACGGAGGCTCCACGAGATCATGTTCGAGGTCGAAACGGTTTCCGGAAAGTTCTTCGAAATCATTCTTCTGGGCGCGATTTTCCTGAGTATTGTGATCGTGAGTCTCGAGACCGTTGAAGAATTCGAGTCATACAGTTTTATATTCATGGTGGCCGAATGGGGCTTGACCATCTTCTTCACCATCGAATACGTGTTGAGGCTGGTGTGCTCGTTCCGACCCGTTCGCTACGCCAGGAGCTTCTTCGGAGTTGTCGATCTGTTCTCGATCGTGCCGACTTACCTGACTCTGTTCGATCTGGGAAGCCGGTCTCTGGTCGTGATTCGCGCGTTCCGGCTTCTGCGCGCGTTTCGTGTTTTCAAGCTTGCACGGATGCTTTCAGAGGCTGCCTCGATGCGCCAGGTGGTGGTGGACGCTCGCGGGAAGATAGTGGTGTTCTTCTCGACCGTCCTCATCGTGGTCACGGTCGCGGGTGTGGCGATGTATGTGATCGAGAATACGTTATCCAATCACGGGCACTCGAGTTCGTTCACGTCCGTTCCTCAGGCGATGTATTGGGCGATCGTCACGATGACGACGGTGGGCTATGGTGACATCGTTCCCCAGACGGCCGCGGGGAAGATGCTTTCCGCTCTCCTGATGATGATTGGCTATAGCCTCATCATCGTTCCGACCGGGTTCATTACAGCCGAGCTGGTCAACACCAGGTGGAGTAGTATCAGTACTAACCGGGCCTGCACCCATTGCATGGTCGAGGGGCACGAGAAGGACGCCGTTCACTGCAGGGCTTGTGGTGAAAAGCTTTGAATTCCTGGGTCGGCCGGACGCTTCCTATCCCTCACCAGTTGGTGATCGAACCATCGGGCCGTCGATTGAGTGGGGCGCCCTCGACCTTTTCCGCGACTTCGGTAACGAGCTTTAGGTTGGCCGTATCCACTTCCACACCTAGACCCGGTCGTTCGCTGGGCCAGAGTTTGCCTTCGCGAAAGTCATAGCTCACCTGTAGGTGAGGCAGTTTTTGGTTGCGGCCGCCCAGCATCTCCATCAGAACGGGTCCAGGAAAGGCATTGCAAGCATGAACCAGGGCTGCGGTGGCGATCGGTCCGGTAAAATGCGGTACCAGCCCAACGTAATGAGTCTCGCAGAGGGCTGCGATCTTCATGAACTCCGTGATGCCGCCAGCGTTGGGTAGGGAGACTCGCGAGTAGTCGATCAGACGCTCCTCGATCATCTCGTTGATGTCCCAACGGTCACCGAACTGCTCGCCCACGGCGATTGGCACCTTCACTCTTGGACGCAGTTGTCGGTAGACTCCTGGGTTTTCGCTGCGCACGAGGTCTTCGACGAAGTAGGGATCGAGGTCCTCGATGAGTGAGGAGAGCCTGACGGCGTCGGGCATGTCCAGCCTGGTGTGATAGTCGATCGCCCAGTCGCCGTCGACGCCCACACCTTTGCGCACTTCCCTGCAGAGTTTGTAGGTGTCGCGGACGGATTGACGCGGGTTGAACGAGGGGCCCGAACCCAGGGTGCTGATTCGATAGGCGCGAAATCCGGCGTCCATGCAGGCGCGCGCCGCCTCGCCACGGCTCTTGTAGCCGGGGAATCCCGTGGAGTAGCACTCGACGTGTTTTCGCACCGGGCCTCCAAGGAGCTGGTAGACCGGGACTCCAAGGGCCTTTCCCTTGATGTCCCAGAGCGCCAGGTCGAGTGCGCCCAGGGCGTGGATCTTCTCGCGTCCGGGAGGGTAGAAGTGGCCTCGATACATCAGTTGCCAGAGATGTTCGATTCGGGCAGGGTTCTCTCCGATGAGCAAGCCCGCGCACTGGCGAATCGTGTCCTCCGAAGGTGCCGCCAACGGGTGAACTACCAGCGTTACGAAGCCAAGTCCGACAGAACCGCGAACGACTTGAGCCGTTAGCAAAATGAGCCCAGGTTGCGAGGAGAGAGCCGGACAACTCTTCCCCACGCAGTGACGCACGACATCGCCTATGCTCGACCGAAGTTTCGTTCTCGAATGGGACCAGCGCTTCCTGGGGGGGCACTGACCTGAAACCGCCGCATGATCGATCCCGCGTGGTAGACTTGGCCGTCCACTCTCCGCGTAAGTATTCGGATGCCGTTGAAACGTTGTCGGTCTACCAGAAATACTTGTCTTAGGCCTTCGCCTGAGAAGTTCCTCTTCGTCCTGACAATTCTGACTTTGAGCTCTCTCTGTCTATGGTCTCAGATGGGGACGGGAACCCTTCTCGGAACTATCCGGCAGGAAAATGGCGATCCCGTTCCCGAGGTTGAGATGGCCATCCACCGGATCGAGACTAACGAGACCTTCCGAATGCTAGCCAATGTCAAAGGTGATTACCGGAGGGACGGTCTTCCCCCGGGCAGCTATGAAATCACCGCATCTTTGCCCGGCTATGGGACCCAGGTCAGGACCCACATCAAACTAATGGTAGGGCAGATCCTGCAGGAGGATTTTCGTCTCTATCGTGGCGATCTGGGGGAAAGTCAGGCGACCCGGAGCCAGTCTGTCTTCTCTGGGTCTGGCCGGGAGGATCGGGGGCAGGTGATCGACCAGGAAAAGCTGGAGAACCTGCCAGTCAACGCCCGGGACATTGGCCAGCTGGCCAGTTTAGCGGTAGGAGCTGCTCCCAGCAGTGAAAGCAGAAGCCGCACCGTCAAGGTGCTAGGCATGAGGCGCACCGACAACCTCACCTACATCGACGGGACTCTGTTCACCCACGGCGACGGAACCGCCGCCTTCCAGGTCAGCCCCGACGCGCTGAGGGAGTTCGAGGTCAAGACGGGACTCTACTCCTCCGAATACGGCATCCGGCCTGGCGGACAGATCGTCGCGGTGACCAAGACTGGCGCCAACGATCTCCATGGTAGCGTCTTCTGGTTCCATCGGAATGACAACCTGGATGCCCGCAACTTCTTCGAGCAGAGGAAGGCCGAGTTCAAACGTAATCAACTGGGGGCGACGCTGGGAGGTCCCCTCTTTCTCCCGGGTGTTTTAGATGGTCGGGACCAGGCCTGGTTTTTCTTCTCCTATCAGTTCCGCTCGGTTCGCGAGACCAAGCCTCTGACGGGCGTGGTTCCCACACGGGAAGAAAAGCAGGGGCAGTTCGCGACTTCTATCCGGGATCCCCTCACTGGAGACCTCTTTCCTGGAAACAAGATCCCCTCGGCCCGCTTGGATCCGGTGGCTTTGAAGCTTCTCCCCTACTGGCCCGATCCTAACACCGCCGGTGCCCTGAACTTCACCAGCCCCGACTCCACCAGCCCGGTGGATAACCCTCAGGTTATCGCTCGCATCGATCTGAAGACCTCCGACGTGAGCCGCTGGGCGGGCCGCTTTGTCTGGGATAGCAGTCACTGGACCTCGACCCAGCCGATTAGTACCTTCTCTTCCAGGAACCCCTTGAGCACCTGGGGACAAATGCTCTCCTACAGCAGGAGTCTGAGCTCGAAGGCCCAGAATGTAACCAGTCTCCACTTTTTTCGCCGGCCCTACGAGGCCAGGGCGTCCCAGCGGGAGGTGGCTGAGGAACTGGGGATCCCGCAACTTCTGCTCAGCGAGGTAGATAGGACCGGTGTTCCCATTACCGAGATACAGGGTTATACGAGAATCGGAGACCACTCCTTCCTGGGCCCCTCGAGTGTGGGCAACTGGCAGGCCAAGAATGCACTTTCTCTGCTGGAAGGGGACCATGCCCTGAAGGCCGGTCTTCACTTTCGTAGGCATTACAATTTGTTCGTCAGCGAGCGGCGAAGCCGGTTCACCTTCTTTGATCGTTACACCGGCAATGGGTTCGCGGACTATCTGCTGGGATACCTGACGCAAAGCCAATTGGGGGGGGAGGCCTCGCGAGGGAGATTCCATCAGGACAGCTACTATCTGTATCTTCAGGACAGCTGGAAGGCGAGCCCCAGTCTGACCCTGAATCTGGGGCTGCGTTACGAGTTGAGGCTCCCTTGGCGAGACAAGCGAGGCTTTATGTCGAACCTGGACCCGGTGACCGGTCAGCTGGTTCCGCCACTACTGGATTTGCAACTGGGCCCCGGGGAAACAGGCCGCTTTGAGCCCAACCATCCGTTGATCCGCTGGAACAAGATGGGGGGATTTCTGCCTCGCTTGGGTTTGTCCCTTCGGCTGAGGGAGAAGACGGTTCTACGCACCGGATACGGCATCTACTCCAACGAGCCGGATCTGAACAACGTACTGCGGCTGAGTCGCAATCCCCGCCCCGGAGTCCAGAGGCTCGTTTTCAACAGCGCCTTGGAGACACCGTCCTTGAGTCTCTCTGATCCCTTTCCCCAGGAGGGTACGGATGAGGCAGTCCCTGACCACTTCGGAATGGAAACTCCACTGCCCCTTTCCAGAACCCAGTCCTGGGGCCTGAGCCTACAACACGAAATCTCTTCGCAATGGTTTCTCGGCAGTGGCTACCACGGTTCCCGCTCGAGCCATCGAATAGAAACGGTCGCCTTCAACGATGCGATCCCAGGGACGGGGGATCGGCAGCTCCGGCGACCCTGGTCTCATCTCCAAGCGGTCTACTTCCCCTTGGCTGACGCCGACTCCTGGTACCATGGTATGCACCTTCAGCTGGAAAGGGCTACCGGTCCGGACGGCTTCTACTTACTGTCTTCATTCAGCTGGTCGCGTCTCATTCAAACCGGAGGAGGAACGACTGGGTTCCGCTCTCGCAACGTCTTCCGGTCCCGCAACCTTCCCCTGGCTGCGACCCGAGGAGTGGCCGACTTCCACATTCCGCGGCGCTTGATGCTCTCCGGTGGCCTCGATTTTCCCTTTGGCCCGGGCAAGGCCCTACTTCGCGAGGGTCTGGCTTCACAGGTCCTGCGGGGGTGGTCCATCCGGGCTATCTCCAGTTTCCAGGACGGGGGCGCGCGCACCGTCACTCTGCCCGGCGATCCCGTGGATGCCGGGTCGGAGTCTTCCCAGTGGCCGGATCGGATTCGGGACGCCAACCTACCTTCTTCCCAGAGGACTCCCGCACGCTGGTTCGACGCTGCTGCGTTTGCACCTCCTCCTGATTTTCAGTACGGTAATTCAGGCCGAGGTGTCGTAGAGGCTCCGGGCCTGTTCAATCTGGACATCTCCCTTCGGCGGACCTTTCTCCTCGGCGAAACGCGAAGATTTGAAGCCAGGCTGGAAGCCTTCAACGCAACCAACCACTCCAACTTCGTTGTCAGGGGGCAGCAGCAGACCCTCCAGTACGGAACCAGTGGCTTTGGTGTGCTGGCAGAGGCCCTGCCGGCACGACAAGTCCAGCTGGCCCTGAAGATCTATTTCTGAAACGGACCTCGGCCCTTGACTTCAACCGCCTTCGGCCTCCGCTGGTGAGGGTTCGGGATTCCTTGCCCCTTGCAGATAGGGTAGGATCGCTTCATGTCCTCATCTCTTGCGATTCTAGGCGGGGCCAAGGCCGTCACGACCGAACCCGGATCGATCTTCGACTGGCCCCTGATTGGACCCGAGGACGAGGAGGCCGTCCTGGAGGTTCTGCGCCGCGGGGCCATGTCGGGTATCGACGTGACCCAGCAGTTCGAAAGGGAGTTGGCGACCTGGTTCGGACGTCGTTTTGCCCTCTGTCACAATACCGGGACCGCGGCGATTCATACGTCTCTCTTTGCCTCGGGTGTCGGAGTCGGCGATGAGGTCATTTGCCAGAGTCTGACTCTGTGGGCGTCGGTCATTCAGGTCTTCTCACTTGGGGCGACCGTCGTCTTTTCCGAAATCGATCCCCAGACGCTGACGCTGGACCCGGCCGACATCGAACATCGGATCAGCGACCGGACCAAGGCCATAGTGGTGGTTCACTACTGTGGCCATCCCGCGGACATGGATCCGATCCTTGAAATAGCGGCAAGGCACCGCCTGAAAGTCATAGAGGACGTCTCGCACGCCCAGGGGGGACTCTACAAAGGACGTCGTCTGGGCACTCTGGGTGATGTGGGTGCGATGTCGATCATGTCGGAGAAGAGCCTGGCCTGCGGTGAGGGCGGATTCCTCATTACCGACGACGAGGAACTCTACGAACGGGCCGTGGCTTTCGGTCATTACGAGCGTACCCACCAGCTAAAACACCCTCAACTCAGGCCCTTTGCCGGCATGCCTCTGGGTGGCTACAAGTACCGGATGCACCAGCTCTCATCGGCGCTGGGACGAGTCCAACTGCGGCACTATCAAGAGCGAATCGAGACGATTCAGGGAGCCATGAACTACTTCTGGGACCGCCTAGAGGGAGTACCTGGTCTCAGAGCCCACCGGCCCTCTCCGGACTCAGGAAGCACGATGGGAGGGTGGTATTCGCCACATGGCCTGTACAAAGCTGAGGAATTGGGGGGACTATCGATCACCCGATTTTGCGAGGCAGTTACTGCCGAGGGTGTTCCCATCTTCCCGGGCGCCAATCCTCCTATGCACGTGCATCCGTTGCTCAATGAAGCGGATGTCTACGATCACGGTCGTCCCACACGAATCGCCCATTCGACCCGGGACCTACGACAGCCACCGGGAAGTCTTCCCGTGACTGAAAGTCTTCCCCTAGCCTGCTATTCCGTCCCCTGGTTCAAGCGCCACGATGCCCGGATCATCGACGAACACGCCGAAGCCTTTCGCAAGGTAGCAGAGTCCGCCGATACCCTGTCATAGCGGATAGCAGGTAATACCCCTCTTCACCTACGGAAGATCGAATACAGGTCCGCGTCTTGGATGGAGAAGCGCCTTCGGCCTGCTGTCATTGAAGATCGAACTGGTCTATAGTTCGGCCGGACAAACCGTGAAAAGGAGGACTTTATGACTCGGACGATCCGCAAGGACCTTTGCTGCTTCCAGCTCTTGTTGGCTAT
>Ga0310121_10000676_pt1 | contig 36556 bp, 33 predicted proteins | sample CB27_Tmax_986_MG_FD_203504 | JGI IMG/M metagenome (GOLD analysis project Ga0310121, IMG submission 203504) | Marine microbial communities from Western Arctic Ocean, Canada - CB27_Tmax_986 | ecosystem: Environmental > Aquatic > Marine > Oceanic | place: Canada: Western Arctic Ocean | collected...
GTAGCTTCAACGCGGACCAACTTCTTGCTCGTATCACCGGCTTCGTTACGCTGGTCGTCTTGTTCGACCAGCTCAAGACCAGATGATCTTATCTTTGCCCGAATGTCTCTAGAAAAATCATGCACGTAGCAGTCATAGGCACCGGATACGTCGGCCTCGTAGCAGGCGCCTGCCTTGCGGAAACTGGCAACGAGGTCGTCTGTGCCGATATCGTCGAGGAGAAGATCGCCCGGCTGAACGCCGGCGAGATCCCCATCTACGAACCGGGACTTGAGGAACTGGTTGCGCGAAACCTCCGTTCTGGCCGCCTCACCTTCACCACCGACATCCCTGAGGCCGTGCGGGCTTCCGAGATCGTCTTCATCGCGGTGGGTACGCCACCCGACGAAGACGGTTCCGCCGACCTCCAGCATGTGCTGAACGCGGCCAAGACCATCGGCCAGGCCATGAATGGCGATAAGATCGTGATCACCAAGAGCACGGTTCCCGTGGGGACCGCCGCTAAGGTCCGAGACGCCATCGAGTCCGAGACGGATCATCCGGTCCACGTTTGCTCGAACCCGGAGTTCCTCAGGGAAGGCGCCGCGGTCGACGACTTTATGAAGCCGGACCGGGTAGTGTTAGGGGTGGACAGTGAGCACGCGGCCGGCGTGCTCCGCGATCTGTACACGCCGTTCGTCATTAGTGGGAACCAGATCCTGATCATGGACATCGCGTCGGCCGAGATCACGAAGTATGCCGCCAACGCTATGCTCGCGACGCGCATCAGCTTTATGAACGCCGTGGCGGATCTCTGCGAGAAGACGGGAGCCGATGTGCACATGGTGCGTCGTGGGATCGGCAGCGACCAGCGTATCGGGCAGAGCTTTCTGTATCCGGGGGTGGGCTACGGTGGATCGTGTTTTCCCAAAGACGTGAAGGCGCTGATCCGGACCATGGCCGAGCTCGGCGCCAACCCATCCATCCTCCGAGCGGTCGACGACCTGAACGAGACCCAGAAGGGTCTGCTCCTGCGTCAGGTCGTGGACCGCTTCGGAGACGACTTGGGGGGCATGACGGTCGCGATCTGGGGACTCGCGTTCAAGCCGAACACGGACGACATGCGGGAGGCTCCGAGCTTGCTCACCGTCGAAGGCCTGCTGGAGCGGGGCGCCCGCATCGTCGCCCACGACCCCGCGGCCGCCGCGGAAGCTCGGCGACGCTTCGGCGACCGTATCGAGCTGTTCGAGGACGACTATGAAATCTTGGAAGGCGCCGGTGCGTTGATCATCCACACGGAGTGGAACCCGTACCGCCGTCCCGACTTCGATCGCATGAAGGCCTTCATGGCCCAACCGATCGTCTTCGACGGCCGGAACCTGTATGACCCCGAGCGGATGGCGGAGCTGGGCTTCGAATACTACTCGGTGGGCCGGGCCCCGGCGGGGGTTCCCCGGCTCTCCATCGAAGATGCGGAGGCGTTGGATCGGGATGTGCGGGATGCGAGGGACTCTCTTCCGGCGCTCCCAGACGGAGATCCGTGGGAGTCTTGATCGACGCTTCGGTCCTCATCGACTATTAGGGGGGGGCGTGGGGACCTTGAGCAGTGGCTCGACTAGGCGCCTCCCCCCCCCACGCCCGTCCCGTCCGAACATCTCCATGTCGCACCGTCCCCGCTATCTTGCCTGGGGCGCGAGCGCCGACCTAGCATGGAGCGGAGACCATCAGGACCGGAGCGTGGATGACAAAGAGTAAATATCAGGAGTTGGTGGAGTTCGTCGCTCTCCGATTTGATCGGGTCGATGAGCGCCTCAATGCTATGGACGAACGTCTTCACCGCGCTGAGATCCTCGGGGAAGACACGCGTCATCAGGTCCGCATCGTAGCCGAAGGCGTCGCGACCGTGGACCGAAAGCTCGAAGATTTCCGTGCCGAAGTCGCCGACAGTTTCCGGGGTCTTGACGTCCGCCTGACCCGAGTGGAAGAACACACGGACCACCGAGGCGCTCACTAACGTGCCTCGGGTCCTAATCACCGGCGCCGCCGGCTTCCTCGGCTCGCACCTCGCCGGCCGGTTCCTCTCCGAGGATTATGAGGTCGTCGGCGTCGACAACTTCATCACCGGCTCGCCGGCGAACATCGCCAGTCTTCAAGAGCAGGAGGGCTTCACTTTCCTGCGCCACGATATCTCCACGCCCCTCTATATCCGTGACGAGCTGGACGGCGTGCTCCACTTCGCGTCCCCGGCCAGTCCCGTCGACTATCTGGAACTACCGATCCAGACGCTCAAGGTCGGAAGCCTCGGAACCCACAACATGTTGGGTCTGTCACTGGCGAAGTCGGCGCGGTTCCTGATCGCGTCCACGTCGGAGGTCTACGGCGACCCGGAGGTCCATCCCCAGACCGAGGAGTACTGGGGGAACGTCAACCCGATCGGGGTTCGGGGCGTCTATGACGAAGCCAAGCGCTTCTCTGAGGCGATGACGATGGCGTATCACCGCTACCACGGGGTCGATACCAGAATCGTTCGAATCTTCAATACCTATGGTCCGTCCATGCGCCCGGCCGACGGCCGGGTGGTCTCCAACTTCATCGTTCAGGCGCTCCGCGACGAGCCTCTCACGGTGTACGGGGACGGCTCTCAGACGCGTTCGTTCTGCTATGTGACGGATGAAGTGGACGGCATCTTCCGACTCTTCCACTCGGACCGGCACGAACCCACCAACATCGGAAACCCGGACGAGTTCACGATCCGTGAGTTGGCGGAGCTGGTCATCGCCGAGATCGGATCCGAGTCCGTGATCGTGTCCCAGCCGCTTCCGGAGGATGATCCCAAGGTGAGGCAACCCGACATCTCGGTGGCTCGCGACGTCTTGGGTTGGGAAGCAACGACGTCCCTCCGCGAGGGGTTGAAGAAGACGATTCCATACTTCCGAAAACTGGTAGAATCGGAGGACGCTCGGGCCCGCCCGCTGTTGGACTGAGCGCGTGACTCACACGCCGAAATTCTTATGACCTCGACCCTCGACCTTGTTCTGCCTGGCTCGCGCTACCTCGTTACGGGAGGCGCCGGGTTCATCGGATCCAATCTCGTCGAGGTGCTCTTGCAGGCGGGTGCCAAGACGCGCGTCCTCGACGACTTCTCGACCGGGAAGCGAGAGAATCTGGACGGACTACAGGGCGTGGAACTCGTCGAGGGATCCGTGACCGACCCCGCCACCTGCCGAGCCGCTTGTGAGGGCGTCGACTACGTGCTTCATCAGGGCGCGCTCCCTTCGGTGCCACGGAGTGTCGCCGATCCCTGGGGATCCCACGAGGCGTGCGCCACGGGGACCCTGAACATGCTCATCGCAGCCCGTGACGCATCAGTGAAGCGCTTCGTGTATGCCGCATCGAGCTCGGCCTACGGAGACACGCCGACGTTGCCCAAGGTGGAGGACATGCCCGCGCTGCCGCGCTCCCCATACGCCGTCGCCAAACTCACGGGCGAGCACTATTGCCAGGCCTTCGCCCTGGTCTACGGCTTCGAGACCGTGGCGCTCCGTTACTTCAACATCTTCGGTCCCAGGCAGGATCCAGCCTCGCAGTACTCAGCCGTGATTCCCCTTTTCATCACGAATGCCAAGGCCGGCGAGGCACCCACCATCGACGGAGACGGCGAGCAGACCCGGGACTTCACCTACGTCGAGAACGCGGTCCGGGCCAACCTTCTGGCCTGCACGGCTGCGGCCGAGGGTGCGGTGGGCAACGTATTCAACGTGGGCTGTGGCGAACGGATCTCCATCAACAGCCTATGGGAGGCCGTCAAAGAGGCCACCGACGCGCCGGTGGATGCGATCCACGGGCCGGCAAGGGAAGGGGACGTCCGCGATTCTCTCGCATCTCTGGACAGAGCCCGGGAATGCCTGGGTTATGACGTGACGGTGCCTCTCGCCGAGGGCCTGAAGAAGACGGTGGACTGGCTGGGGAGCCCCGGCAGTCCCTCGTGACGACCCTCGTCACCGGCGGCGCAGGCTTCGTCGGATCCCACCTGTGCGAGCGGCTGCTCGCCGAGAATCACGAAGTCATTTCGCTCGACTGCTACGACGACTTCTACGATCCGGCCACGAAGCGTGACAACCTCGCCCAGTGCCGTGAGCACGCGAGGTTCCAGGAGGTCGACGGCGACATCCGCGACGGCTCCATCCTCGCCGCCCTACCCGACGTGGAGACGGTCGTCCATCTGGCGGCGCGGGCGGGCGTCCGACCCTCGATCCAGAACCCGGTGCTCTACAACGACGTCAACGTGGGGGGGGCGTTGTCGCTGCTGGAGTTCGCTCGGGAGCGCGGCCTTCGCCGCTTCATCTTCACGTCCTCGTCGTCGGTCTACGGCAACAACAAGGTCGTGCCCTTCTCCGAGAACCATTCGGTGGATCACCCCATTTCGCCCTATGCCGCCAGCAAGAAGGCGGGCGAGCTGCTTTGCCACACGTACCATCACCTGTATGGCATCGGCATGCTGTGTCTCCGCCTCTTCACGGTCTACGGCCCCCGGCAACGACCCGACCTGGCCATCCACAAGTTCGCCCACCTCATGCAGTCCGGTGAGCCCATACCGATGTTCGGGGATGGATCGACGGAGCGCGACTATACTTTCGTGGACGACACGCTTCAGGGCCTGCTGGGGGCGATACGCTTCCTGGACCAGAACCCCGACGCGTTCGAGATCGTCAACCTCGGCGAAAGCCGCACGGTGTCCCTAACCCAAATGATCGATACCCTCGCCCGGACCCTGGGCGTAACACCCCAGATCGAGCGTCTACCTATGCAGGCCGGCGATGTGGTCCGAACCTATGCCGACATCACCAAGGCCCGGTACCTTTTCGGCTACGACCCCCACACGGAATTCGAAAAGGGTGTGAAGCGTTTCCTGGAGTGGCTCAACGATCATCCATCCTGAGGTCGCACTTTCCGGGTCAGGGTTCTACGGCGCCGAGTCATGACGTGAGGGCACACTCACCACCTGACGATGATCCGGCTACTGGACGTGCCCCAAATCCACGTGGTGGTACGAGGGTGATAGTCGTATGCTCCGCCGATCACAAAAATGGCGTTCCCGAAGGTCCATCCGAAGTTCATGAGCATCCGGTAGAACTCGTCGTCCAGGAGCCCGGTCACGTCCATGCTGCCCAGCCCTCTGGGAACACTCGTGTTGCTGCTCATGAAGCCCGCCCGACCCACGAATCCGCCTCTCGCGGTGAACGTGGCGTCGAGCTTGGTGAGCCAGGCCTTTAGCAGATAGTCGACGTCCTGCGAGGGGTCACCCGTCACGTCGCGGCGCTCGGGCATCCACATGCGTACGGCGGTGCCACTGAGGCCCCATCGCTCGGAAGCCCGGTAGGCGACGAACGCCTCGACCTCGGTCGTGCGCTCGACAAGATCATACCCCTCGACCCCCGCGGCCACGGAGTTGGCCGTCCGTGTGGAGTTAGCCCTCACATGGGTGAGCGAAGCGGCGCCGAGAAGTCGGGGGGTCGGGGTCCACTCCAGCATCGTGCCCGCATACCAGACCGACTCGCCTGTTGTGAAGCCCATGGCACGATCGTCTCGCTGGTGGACCACGACGCTCGACGGAAGGACGACGGTCCCGTAGGCCTCGAGCCGTACTCGGTCGCTGAGCGCCACCTCTCCGGACGTGCGTAACGCGACGGGCTGCTGCTCGTACACGACGGTCGTGTCGCCCCGAGGATGTACGGCGGCGTCGAGCGTCACGAAGAGCAGGTTGTTGAGAAAGTCCATGACGGTGACCTGGGCCTTGAGCTTCGCGGGCCCCGGATTCCACTGGCCGCCAAACGACACGTCTCCACCGCTCTTGTGCGGATCGAGGTGCAGGCCGGCGAACGCCGTGGCGGTCTCTCCGACGTCCCGTGAGAAGCGAAGGCGCACGGCACTCCCATCGAAGCGGGGTCCGGACGTCTGATCCATGCGAACGCCCATGTTCCAGGGCCCGCCGAGCGGGACTTCAGCCTTGAACTCGCCGGCTGAGGCCAGATCAAGCGTGGTGGCGCTGCCGCCCCTCCAGCGGAAGCCCTGGCCCTGTCGGTACCAGTCGTAGCTCTCCATCGGCGTGAAGCGAAACGACAGCAGATCGAGCAGGTACTTGCTGTCGATCAGATCGGTGAATCGCTTCAGCGTCCCTCGTTCGCTGAAAGCCCCGCCGAAGCCGTCCTTGCGGTCCAGCAGCGAGAGCCAGAGCTCCTCTTCCCACGTCTGGATCGTGGTGTGACCCAGACTGTCTTCCTGGGCTGACTCAGGTGTTACGCCCGCCTGCGGAGTCTGAGCATGGCCGGGTCGCGGAATGAGCACGAGCCAAACGAGCAGGGCCGGCGACGCCGAGAGCCAGAACCCCCACTTTCTGTGTGATCGCATCGGGTCCGTGCCCCCGTGGATTGAGTCCCGCACTCCCGTCGCCGAAATACGGGCAGGACGGGCGGACCAATCTTACTCGGGGCCGGGTCCCAGGCAACGGAGCCCCCGGCGTGACCGCCGGGACCCCGCCGCGCTGGGATCAGCTAGAACCCTACATCAGCCGATGGGGAAGAGGAATCCCCCCTTGAGCATGAACGACTCTCCGCCACCCAAGGCAATCACCCCTTCGGCGAAGGGCCGCATGCCACCGGCCGTCCCGAACAGAAACCCACCCTTCAGGTTGATCCCCATGTCGGAGTCCGACACACTGACCGGTAGCCCTCCAACAGTGACGTCGGCCGAGGCGCGTCTCCAGAAGAGACCGCCCCCGACGTAGGGCTCCACGGACTCCGCCTCCAGCTGATACTGAACGTCGAAGTTCACGACGATGAGGGACGCATCGGCGCCGGCCCTCCCGATCGACGGGTAGAACTCGAAGCCCGGATTCAACGTTACCGGCGCCGTCGGCAGATGAATGCGCGACACGGCGCCGATGAGAAATTCTTCGTTATCGAGGTTGTAGCCGGCGTACGGTCCCAGCTCCCAGGACGTCTGGCCTGAGCGGAGGGCGCGGCCGCGAGGGCGAACACGAACCGTGCCGCAGCTGCATGAAATATTTTCATCGAGGAATCCTTATCCAAGCAAGAGGCATCATGTTTCACGTCATCGTGATACTAATTTCCTCGTTAATGACGTGGTCACGGCTTGTCAACGATGGTCTGACGCCGCTGGGATTCTTCAGATCCCCGTCACCCGGCCCGCTCTTTGCAGTACATTGTTCTATGAACGTTCGCTTCGCTTCGTTGTGCCGCCTGCCGATGATGCTCCTGTTCGTCGGCTGTTCCATACAGGGCGGGGATGAATCCTCTATCCTGCGCGGAGACGAAGCCGCGGCCCGGGGCGATTTGGACGCCGCGCTGGCCGAGTATCGGCTGGCCGTGCGCAGGGGCTCCGACGAGGCCTCCACGTTCGCCCGCGTCGCCCATACCTACGCCGAGATGGGGCGCATCGACGAGGCCGGAGACTTCTACCATTCGGCGGTAGAACAGGACCCGTCTTTTGCGGACCAGGCGGTGTCGGACATGGTGCGTTTGGCGAGGGCGGCGAGGGACCGAACCGACCTGTTCGGACTCGCTTCCGCGATGGAGACGGCCATGTCGTTCCGCCCGGGGATCACCATGCAGGACATGGCTCTTCCTCTGGCCCGCCACTACTTCCGGAGCGGGGAATACGCTACGGCGCTCCCGTACTACCAGTCCTCGATCGCCGGCATGGAGGGCGATACCGTTCCCGACGTGCTGTTCGAGGCGGCGTCCGCCTACGACGAGGTGGGCGATTGCCGGCGGGCGCTGCTCCACTACGAACAGTACCGGGAGATGATCCAGCGTTGGCAACGGGGAGAGATCGACTGGAAGATCGGAAGCTGCTCGCTCCGCCTTGCCCAAGAGCTGCGCTCCGCGGACGCGGACGAGGAGGCGCTCGCCCACATCGAGCGCACGACCCTGCTCGGCGAACCCCGCAGTCTCCAGGCTGTCGCGTACTTCGAGATGGGTGAGATCCTCTCGGACCTGAGCCGGTGCGAAGAGGCGATGGACGCGTTTCTACAGGTTCGTATCGCGGACCAGACGGGCACGAGCCCGTTGGCCGAGCGCGCGCAGTGGCGCTATGACGAGCTTCGATTCGTGGGGCCGTCGAGGGATAGCTTTGGCGCGGGCTGTTGACGCCTGAACGGTGAGCCCACGCAAGAAGAAGAAAGCTGCGGAATATGAGCGTCCGGAGCACGGACCTGGCTCCGAGGATCAACATCGCTCCCTGAATCATACCCTGGCCGTAGGTTTAGCGGCCTGGGAGCAGGACAACTTCGCGGAAGCCCTCGAGCTCTACGAGGCGGTCCTGAAGGATCATCCGCATTTCGCGGACGTGCGTAACAAGGCGGGCCTGTGCTTGGCCATGATGGGCGACGTGGAAGGCGCTCTCGACTACTTCGACCGAGCGCTCGAGATCAACGAGCGCTACGCCGAAGCACACCTGAATCGGGCCGTCATCCTCAACGACCTCGGGCGCTACGATGAGGCTGCCGAGGCCTTTTCGCGTGCCACCACACTCAATGTCGAGGCCTCGGGGGACTTTCCGTCAGATGTCGGTAATCAGCTGGCGAACGCCCACGCGGTGACGGGGGATCTGTACCTGGGGACCGACCATCCCGAGGAGGCGGCCAGGGAGTACGCGGCGGCCGTCACCCTCCGTCCCCGCTTTCTGGACCTGCGCTTCAAACTGGTGGAGGCCTACATGGACCTGGGCCGCCTCGGAGACGCCAGGGATCACGTGGCCGCGATCCTCGACTTGAACCCCGACTTTCTGAAAGCGCGCATACGTTTGGGGGCGTTCCTGCAACGGATCGGCGACGACGCGGGAGCGCACAGCGAGTGGGAGAGATGCGCTGAGCAGGATCCCGAAGATCGCCGTATTCAGGCCTATTTGGCCTCCCTGGATTCATAGCGAACCTGACCCGGTTGCCGGTGTATCCCAACGCATGAAAGCTTATCGGTATTGGGCCCACGCCTTGGTGGTATCCGGTTTGGTCTCGGGCGCATGCGGTGGAGGCTTACCCTACCCCGGCGTGACGGCGGATGAGGTCTTCAACATCGGGCGCCAAGCGCTGCAAGACGAGAATTGGAACGAGGCCATCAAGGCCTTCGATCACGTACTCATCATGTCGGACTTCGCCCGCTCCGCGGAGGCCCGCTATTACTTGGGCCAGTCGCACTTCGGGAGTGAACACTTCATCGAGGCGAGGTCGGAGTACCAGCGGGTCATGGAACGCTGGCCTGCCGACACGATAGCGGTGCCGGCGGCCCTCGGTGTGTGCCGCTCTCTCGCCGGCCTGTCGCCCATCACGCAGAGGGACCAGGGCTTCACCAGGCAGGCTCGACTCTCCTGTCGGCAGGTGGCGGCGGACCACGCGGGTACGCTCGTCGGCCTGCGCGCTGCGGAGATCTCGGACGAGATGATGGAGAAGCTGGCCGAACGTGACTACGACACCGGACTTCACTACCTGAAGCGGGGCCTCATAGACTCGGCGCTTCTCTACCTCGAGGACGTCTTCGAGGAGTACCCCGAGTCACAGTGGGCTCCGTGGGCGCTCTACCAGATGATCGAGGGGTTCGGGAGAATCCAGTACGTGAGAGACATCGAGACCACGCGTGCGCTGCTCCTCGAAGCCTATCCGGAGTCGGAGGCGGCGAAGTTACTGGAGAATGGAGGAAGCTAGCGGAGGCCAACCCCGTCGTTTCGGAGTCTTCGGGGGCACCTTCGACCCTCCGCATGTCGGCCACGTCGCCATGGCACGGGACGTGCTCGTGAGCGAACGCCTCAGCGATGTACTCTGGATCCCGGCCCGACGCTCTCCCCACAAACTCGATGGCGCATCAACCGCTGCCGAGATTCGCCGAGAGATGGTTGCGGCCGCGATCGAAGGTCTCGGGGGTCACGACGTCGATGACATGGAGCTTCGCCGCGAGAGTCCCAGTCATAGCGTCGATACGCTGCGAGCGCTGCACATAAAGCGCCCGGGGGAAAGGCCCGTGTTGATCCTCGGCTCGGATCAGTTCGAGACTCTGCACACATGGGGCGAGGCCGCAGAGGTGGCTCGCCTGGCGGACGTGTGCGTGGTCGCCCGTGATGGGGTCGACCTCGCCAAACTCGAGCCCGGTCTCGACGTCGTGTGGAGCATGTCGCCTCTGGCGCCCGTGGACGTTTCCTCCTCGGACATCAGGAGCCGGAGGAAGCAGGGACGCTCGTACCGGGGTCTCGTGCCGGAGGGGGTCGCCAAGATCATCGAACGTGAGGATCTTTACCGCGGCTGAAGCTTTGACCTACGCCGTCGGCCTACGACCGCCTCTACTACCTGCGCGAATGTTTTTGGTGCAACTTTACTGCGAATTCCTCGGACGGACGAAAATCCATTGAGCATGCTGAAAGCTGTTGCGAAGAAGATCCTCGGATCGCGGCACACGCGCGAGGCGAAGAAGCTGCAGCCGTTGGTCGATGACATCAACGACTGGTTCCAGCAATACGAGTCCCTCTCCGAGGACGAGTTCAAGGGCAAGACCGACGAGTTTCGCGGACGTATCGCGGAAGCGACGGCGGAGATCAAAGCCGACATCGAGACGCTCCGGGAAGAGAAGCGTCATTCCGAGGACCCGATTCGGCGGCAAGACCTACAGGAGGAGCTGGCCGACCTCGACGCGCGTCTCGTCGAGAGAACCGGTGAAGTTCTCGAAGAGCTCCTGCCCGAGGCCTTCGCGACCGTCAAGGAGACGTGTCGGCGCCTGCTGGGCTCAGAGGTCACGGTCACGGGTCAGAAGCAGGACTGGGACATGGTCCCCTACGACGTCCAGCTCATCGGCGCCATCGCTCTCCACCGGGGCAAGGTCGCCGAGATGGCCACGGGAGAGGGCAAGACCCTCGTGGCCACCATGCCGCTCTACCTCAACGCGCTCGTGGGCGAGGGCGCTCACCTGGTGACCGTCAACACCTATTTGGCGCAGCGCGACTCCGAGTGGATGGGCTACATCTACAACTACCTGGGTCTCAGGGTCGACTGCATCGACAAGTACGAGCCCCACTCACCCGAGCGCACCGCGGCCTACGCCTCCGACATCACCTACGGCACGAACAACGAATTCGGATTCGACTATCTGCGCGACAACATGGTGCACGCCCTGGAGCAGCGGGTTCAGCGGCGTCACTGGTATGCGATCATCGACGAGGTGGACTCGATCCTCATCGACGAAGCGCGCACGCCCCTCATCATCTCGGGTCCGGTGGGCCGCGACACATCCACGCCGTTCAAGCAGTACAACACCGACGTCAGCCGCCTGTACAAGAAACAGGTGCGGCTGGTGAGCGAGCTCATCGCCGAGGCCGAGAAGGAACTCGAGGCCGGCAACGAGTTCGAGGCGGGTGAGAAGCTGCTGGCGGCCAAGCGTGGAGGTCCCAAAAATAAGCGGCTCCTCAAGCTCTTTTCGGACGATCCGGGTCTTCAGAAGCTCGTCATCAAGGTCGAGGGCGACTACATGCGCGAGAAGCGCCTGTTCGAGATCGACGAGCTGCTGCTGTTCGCCATGGACGAGAAGGGGCACAACGTGCACCTGTCGGACGCGGGCTTGGACTCGCTGTCGCCCGGCGATTCCGAGGCGTTCGTGGTGCCGGATCTCTCGGAGGCCATCGGCACGATCGAAGAGGATGAGTCGCTCTCGGTCGACGCCAAAAGAGAGACGATGTCGAGGCTCGAAGCGGAGTACGCTGCCAAGAGCGAAAAAATCCACGTCATCCACCAACTCCTGAAGGCGTACACGCTCTTCCAGAAGGACGAGAAGTACATCATCGGCGAGAGTGGGGAGATCGTGATCGTCGACGAGTTTACCGGTCGTCAGATGGCCGGTCGACGCTGGAGCGACGGACTCCACCAGGCCGTGGAAGCCAAAGAGGGGGTCGAGATCAAGGGCGAGACGCAGACGCTCGCCACGATCACCATCCAGAACTACTTCCGCATGTACGACAAGTTGGCCGGTATGACGGGAACGGCCGAGACCGAGGAGACCGAGTTCCATCAGATCTACAAGCTTGATGTGTTCGTGATTCCTACGAACCAACCCATCGTTCGGGACGATCGCGACGATCTGATCTTCCGAACCAAGAGGGAGAAATACCAGGCGCTCATGGACGAGATCGAGCGCCTGCACAAGATGGAGCTCCCCGTTCTGGTGGGAACCACGAACGTGGAGATCTCTGAGACACAATCGCGCATGCTCAAGCGCCGGGGCCTCCCCCACAACGTGCTGAACGCCAAGCAGCACAAGAAGGAGTCGGAGATCGTGGCCGAGGCCGGACGCCCGGGGACCGTGACGATCGCCACGAATATGGCGGGCCGCGGCACCGACATCAAACTGGGCGAAGGCGTCACCGAGCCCCGCACGGTGGGGTGGGCGAAGGCGCGCGGTCTCGAGCTGCAGGATCTGGTTCCCGTGGATCCGACCCGGGAAGTCGACCTCGAAAATGAGTCCGACGACTACGTCATCGAAGAGGGCGGTCTCCACATTCTGGGATCGGAACGACACGAGTCGAGACGCATCGACCGCCAACTACGGGGCCGTTCAGGGCGTCAGGGTGATCCCGGTGTGAGCCAGTTCTTCATATCGGTCGAGGACGACCTCATGCGGCTGTTCGTCGGAGATCGCCTCGCGAACGCGATGGACAAGCTGGGTGCTTCGGAGGGTGAGGTCATCACGCATCCCCTAGTGACGCGCTCCATCGAGACCGCCCAGAAGAGGGTCGAAGGGAACAACTTCGAGGCGCGCAAGCGCCTGCTCGACTACGACGACGTGATGAATCAGCAGCGCGAGGTCATCTACGACCGCCGTCTGTTCGCGCTCGAGGGGGGAGAGGACCTCAAGGGCGAGATGTGGGAGATGATCGAGCACACCGTTCAGTCGACGGTGGACGAGTATATCGACTTCGAGCACGACGACGACTGGGACCTCGCCGGACTCAAGAGACGTCTCACGGTGGACTACTTCACCGTGCTCCCGGCCCTTCCCGACCAAAACGATCCCGAGCACGAGCTGGAGGCCCACGAGATCCAGAAGATGGCGGTCGAGGCCGTTCACGATCAGTTCCACCGGAAGCTCGACGGCTTCGGGGATCACGCCGAGGGTGTCACGAGCTACATCATGCTCAGCGTCATCGACGGAAAGTGGAAGGATCACTTGTACGATCTGGATCACCTCAAGGCCTCGATCAGCTTCCGGGGATGGGGACAGAAGGATCCGCTCGTCGAGTACAAGAAGGAGGCCTACGAGATGTTTGTGGACCTCATGGATGACCTGAGGGGGACGGTCGCCAACCTGCTCTTCAAGGCGCAGATCGGGCCGCCGCCGCAGCCCGTCCGCCAGGCGCAGAAGCTGCAGTACTCTGGACCGGCCGAGGTCGACGGACGCGGCGGGGCGATCACCCAAGCCGCCATGGCACAGCGCGGCTCGGGTACCATGGGGAGCGGCGCGCCGGGCGGAGTCGATGACCTCGGTGTGGCGCAGACCGCGCGTTCGGACGGTGCAGGTCGTACGGTCCCCCTCGGCTCGGTAGGCGGTGTGCCGTCTCCGCAGGACCCCCGAGAGCTGAGAACGAACCGCGGCGACGAGCGGGTGCGAGTGCCGGTCACGGGCACCAAGGAGCCGGGGCGTAATGAGGCTTGTCCTTGTGGGTCCGGGAAGAAATATAAGAAATGCCACGGGCGGGGGGCTTAGCGGCTTACCGCTTGGCGTGCTGCTGAGGAGAGGAGGGGCGTGCCCCTCCTTCGAGTCAGCGCTTCGCTCTACGGCTGCGCCGTAGACTGCCTCTCCGGAGGGGCACGCCCCTCCTCTCCTTGAACGCCATGGTGGAGCGCCGGCATGGGCCGCCTCTGCAGTATGGTAGGGTCTGGCATGCCCCGCCTCCTCTGCGATGTAGGGGGAGGGCGGGTCTGGGGTTTCAGTGAGTACGCTCGAGCAAATTGTGGAGGGGAAGAAAATGGCTAATCCAATCAAAGCGACCCCGGTTGTGCGGGGTAAGGACGCTACGCGAATCTTAGAGGAAATGCGCAACGGTACGCTCGACACACCAAAGCGGATTGAGACGATCCGGCGGGCTGATAGCGTCTACCGGCGGGCTGCACCGCGCCACAACTTCGTGCTTGAAGACGAGGTCGAGGCTGGTTAGGTCGTAGTCACACCAGAGCGCTCCAGCAAGAAACGCCTCGACGGTCATGCCCACCTCCCCCCTTGCGAAGTGGGGGGACGCCCAGCGGTGATGCCCGTGATCACTCGCCCGCCTCCACAGGTCTGCTCCCAACATTCCTCCGCCCGCCCCCTCGAACTCTCTTCCATCTTGAACCGATCCACAGAAACACCCCAGCTGAACCCACCCCCGGATGGCCCGCGCGCCCGACTGGCCTCATTGGGGCCCCAGCGCTCTTTCGAGCCAGGAGCTCGTTGCGGTGCTGGTGGGCGGGGCTCGGGAGGGGGCGGCTCTCGCTACCGCGGGAGGGGTGCTGGCCGCGGTGAGGGGATCGCTTCGTACGCTCGGGTCTCTTCCGGCCCAGGCGATCGCGTCGGTTCCGGGCATCGGGCCGGCCAACGCGGCGCGGGTTGCGGCGGCCCTCGAGCTCGGGCGGCGTGCGAGTGCGGAGGAGCGTTATCCGGGGGAGCGGATCCGCGGTCCGAGTGACGTGTTCGACCTCATGGAGCCCCGCCTGCGGGATCTCCGTCAGGAGGAGTTTCACGCGCTCCTGCTGTCGAGCCAACACAGAGTGATCCGGCAGGTCCTGATCACGCGCGGCATTCTGGACGCCTCCCTGATCCATGCCCGGGAGGCCTTCCGCTTCACCTCGCTCATGGGGGGCACCCAGCCGGTCTGAGGGCCATGGGACGGGCACGGTCGAGCTCGGCGGCGTACCGGGAAACAGTCGAGCCGGGGCGGGGGTACGGATGATATGGCTACCGCGACCTCTACAAGCACGATCCGGGGGCTGCCCAGACCCCTGGCAAGGGCGATGGAGGCCTATTCCGACCGACTCGACGTCGAAGCTGTGCGGGACGCCTATGAGCTGGCGAGGGCGGCCCACGCGGGCCAGCGTCGCGCGTCGGGGGACGAATTCGTCAGCCATGCGGTCGAGGTCGCGACGATTCTGGCCGTGCTCGGACTCGACAGTGAATCGTTGGTGTCCGGCTTGGTCCACGACGTAGTGGAGGACACGACGGTCTCTCTCTCCGAGATCGACGAACGCTTCGGTCCGCGAGTCGCCACGATCGTCGACGGGGTCACCAAGATCGGGCGGGTGGAGTTTCGGTCGCACTCGGAGCAGCAGGTCGAGAACTATCGCAAGCTGCTCCTGTCGATGGCTCGCGACGCGCGTGTGATCTTGGTCAAGTTGGCGGACCGCCTTCACAACATGCGGACTCTGGACGCTCTTCCGGAGACGAAACGTCGCCGCATCGCCCTGGAGACGCGGGAGATCTACGCACCGCTGGCACATCGCCTCGGCATGGCTGCGATTCGGTGGGAGTTGGAAGACCTGACCTTCAAGTACCTGGAGCCGGACGAGTACGCGACCCTCCGTAAGAAGGTGCGCCAGCGCCGCAAGGAGCGGGAAAAGCAGGTGCTGGAGATGCAGCGCCCCCTGGAAGAGGCCCTGGCCGCTGCAGGCGTCCCTGCAGAGCTCACGGGGCGCGCGAAGCACCTCTGGTCGATCTACATGAAGATGGTGAACCGCGGCCTGCCATTCGAGGAGATCTACGACCTCATGGCCATGAGGGTTCTGACGGACGACGTGCCCAACTGCTATGCGGCCCTCGGCGTCATCCACAACAACTGGACGCCCGTTCAGGACCGCTTCCACGACTTTATCGCAACGCCGAAGTCCAACATGTACCAGTCGCTGCACACCACCGTCATCGGCCCGGGTGGGCGGCGTTACGAGATCCAGATCCGCGACGAGGAGATGCATCGCACGGCGGAATACGGAATCGCTTCGCACTGGCGCTACAAGGAAGGGCAGACCGACACCAAGTCGCTCGAGAAGCCCGACGAGGCGGACGAGGCGCTCATGTGGTTCCGTCAGGTGCTCGACTGGCAAAAGGACACGAGCGAGCCGGAAGAGTTCATGGAGTTTCTCCGTATGGACCTCTTCCAGGGTGAGATCTTCGTCTTCACCCCGAAGGGGGAGGTCACGTCTCTGCCGTTGGGTGCGACCCCCATCGACCTCGCTTACTCGGTGCACACGGAGGTCGGCAATCACTGCGCCGGCTCTCGCGTAAACGGGCGCATCGCCCCGCTGTCACGCGAGCTCAAGAACGGAGACACGGTCGAGATCATTACCGACCCCAGGCAACGGCCCAACCGGGACTGGCTCCCCTTCGTCAAGACGTCGCGTGCGCGCGGCCGCATTCGACAGTGGATCCGGCGAGAGGAGCGTCAGTCGGCGCTCAAGCTCGGGAAGGACCTGTTCGCCCGCGAAATCAGGAAGGCACGACGGAACCGTCCCTCGAGCGAACAGATGAACGCCGCCGCGCACAGTCTCGGCTACGCGGAGTTCGATGACGTCTTGTCAGCCCTCAGTTCTGGCAATGTGAGCCCCACGGGTCTCATCCAAGCTCTCTATCCGGACGAAGACCCGCACGAGGTGGTCAATCGCTCGCCCACGACGCTCGAGCGCATCGCCGACCGCATCCGTCGCTCGAACCGCGGGGTGCGGATTCAGGGGATGGACAACCTCATGATTCGCTATTCGCGATGTTGCCAGCCGGTGCCTGGAGACAAGGTGATCGGCTACATCACCAAAGGGCGCGGCGTCTCCATCCACCAGATGGACTGTCCGAACATTCTCGATCTGTCCGAGGATCGCCGCGTGGAGATCGAGTGGACGGCGGACAAGCAGGACCGATTCTACGTGAGGCTCCACATGGAGGGGACAGACCGGCGCGGCCTTCTGTCCGACGTGGCCAAGGCGATCAGCGACACGGGCACGGACATCGTCAAGGCAGACATGAAGGGCGTAGAGCATGGCATGCTCGGACGATTCTCCGTGGAGGTCCAAGGCTTGAGCCATCTCACGAAGGTCATGAACGCCATCGATTGCGTGGACGGTGTCGTTCGGGTGTATCGGAGGCAATCTTCCGCAGAGTCCGACCAGGGTAGCGTCGACTAGTACGGCTACCCGCCACCCAATCCCTGATGCCTCGATTCCAGCTGTCGTCGACGTACGACCCCAAAGGGGATCAACCCACTGCCATAGCGGAGTTGAGCGCCGGCTTGGAGCGTGGAGATCGTTTCCAGACCCTCCTCGGGGCGACCGGGACCGGGAAGACCTTCTCCATCGCTCATGTGATCGCGAACTATGGACGACCGACGCTCGTCACCTCTCACAACAAGACACTGGCCGCTCAGCTCTACGGCGAGCTCAAGTCGCTCTTTCCCGGCAACGCCGTCGAGTACTTCATCTCCTACTACGACTACTACCAACCCGAGGCGTACGTCCCGTCGACGGACACGTATATCGAGAAGGACGCGAACATCAACGAAGACATCCAGCGCCTACGCCTGAGGGCGACGTCGTCGTTGATGGAGCGCGACGACGTCATCGTGGTCGCTTCAGTGTCGTGTATCTATGGCCTGGGTAATCCGGCCGACTACCGATCGCTCATGCTCCATCTCAGTGTGGGGCAGAAGATCGGGCGCCGGGACATCCTCGAGGCCCTCGTGGACACGCAGTATCGGCGGAACGACCACGAGTTCGAACGAGGCACCTTTCGGGTCCGAGGAGACACGGTCGAGATCTTTCCCGCGTATGAAGAGCAGGCGATTCGAGTGGAGCTTTGGGGGGACGAGATCGAACGCATCACGCGATTCGACCCGCTCACGGGTCAGACCGTGACGGCCATGGAGCGCACCTCCGTGTATCCAGCCAGTCACTACGTCACGCGGCGGGAAGTCATCGAACAGATGGTCCCGAGGATCCGGGAGGAAATGCGGCAGCAGGTTGCAGCGTTCGAGGAGGCGGGACAGCTGCTGGAAGCGCAGCGTATCGAAAGCAGAACCAACTTCGACATCGAGATGATGCTCGAGATCGGGACCTGCCCCGGCATCGAAAACTACTCTCTCTACACGAGTGGTCGCCGGACCGGCGAGCGACCCGCCTGTTTGATCGACTATTTTCCGGAGGATTTCTTGCTCGTCGTCGACGAGTCTCACGCCTCTATTCCGCAGATCCACGGGATGCACAAGGGCGACCGCTCTCGCAAGGAGACTCTGGTGGAGCACGGATTTCGGCTGCCCAGCGCGCTCGACAATCGTCCGCTGACGTTCGACGAGTGGGATTCCCTCATCCACCGGGCCACCTTCATCTCCGCGACTCCTGGCGAATGGGAGCTGGAGCGCTCGGGCGGCGTGGTCGTGGAGCAGATCATTCGGCCCACTGGCCTGATCGATCCCGAGGTGGACGTTCGTCCGGTCAAGGGACAGGTGGACGACCTGCTTGCGGAGATCCGCGAGCGGGAGGCGAAGGGCGAGCGGGTTCTGGTGACTACGCTCACCAAGCGGATGGCAGAGGACCTGTCCGAGTACTTTCAGTCCGTCGGGGTGCGCGTCAGCTACATGCACTCCGATATCGACACCATCGAGCGAATGAAGATTCTCAGGGAGCTCCGCATCGGAACGATCGATGTTCTGGTCGGAATCAATCTGCTCCGTGAGGGTCTCGATCTGCCTGAGGTCTCCCTCGTGGCCATCCTGGATGCGGACAAGGAGGGCTTCCTTCGGGACCACCGGTCGCTCATTCAAACGATTGGACGGGCCGCCAGAAATGCCGAAGGGAAGGCGATCCTGTACGCGGATCGTGTCACGGGGTCCATGAGGGCGTGCCTCGATGAGACGAATCGCAGGCGTGAGATCCAGATCGCCCACAACGATCGCCACGGAATCACGCCCGAGACGATCCAAAAGAGTGTGGAACAGATCCAGTTTTCCACGCGGTTGGCCGACGCACGGACGAAACCGGTGGCGCGAGTGGCTGAGGCGAAGCCTAGCTACGCGGACGAGGTCAACACGGAGGAGTATCTCAAGATCCTCGAGCAGGAGATGACCGCGGCCGCGGAGGCGATGGATTTCGAGCGGGCGGCCATTGTCAGAGACCAGATCTTCGAGTTGAAGGCGGCCGCCAAGTGACGCTGAACGAGTCCGACTTGATCCGGTGGGGCGAGGCCATCGGGGCGTCTGTCCAGACACCCTTGTTCCTCCTGCTTCGTGGAACACTCGGTGCCGGCAAGTCGGTGCTGGCCAGGTCGATCGCTCGTGGCGCGGGCGTCGAGGGCACGGTTCCGTCTCCTACGTTCAATCTCGTGTTGCGCTATCCGAGCACGCGGGGTATCCAGATCGTCCACATGGATCTCTTTCGACTGTCCGACCCGACCGAGTTGTGGGAGCTGGGATGGCAGGAACTGGGTGCGCACGACGAGCTCGTCCTCGTGGAGTGGCCTGAGCGGGCCGAGACGATGCTCCCCGCGAGCCGCTGGGAAGTGAGCTTGAGGGTTGTCGAAGAGGACGACGGAATGCGAGCCGTGGCGGTAAACCGCTTCGGTGTCCCTCCCCATCTCCCTGGATTTCCCGTGACCGTGACCGTATGAACACGAATGCGCCCGAGGCTGGCTGGTCGTCCCACGGCGTGTATCTGGCCCTAGATACGTCGACCCGGGTCGGGTCGGTCTGTGTGGCGGTAGGCACCGCCGTCCAGGCGTGCGCGATCCTCGACAAGCCGGCGGCTCACGCCTCCGATTTGGTCCCTACGATACGGGAGGTGCTCGATCGAGCGGGCGTGGAAGTGAGCGAAGTCACCGGCATCGTCGTCGGGTCCGGTCCGGGGTCGTTCACCGGTGTGCGTGTGGCCGCGGCGACGGCGAAGGGGCTGTGCTGCGCGCTCGAGATCCCGCTGTGGGCGGTCTCGTCGCTCGAGGCGGGAGCCGCCTCCTTGGCTGGTGAGGGAGCGACCCTCGGCGTTGTTGGGGGAGCGACCCTCGGTGAGTTTGCGACGGCCGAGCTTTCCAGCGAGGAGATGGCTCGGCCGAGGTACGTGCTCTTCGACGCGAGGAGCGACCGCGTGTATGCCGCTTGCTACGTTGCGAGAGACGGAGGATTGGACGAACTCATTCCGCCGCACGCGACCACGATCGGCGAGGTTCTCGCCGCGGACTTGCCGCTGTGCAACTTCGTCGGGGATGGCGCGCACGCGCACTCGGACCAAATTGTGGGCGCCGGCTTTCCGGTTCTGCCCGCCCCAGCGGGGACGCCGTCGGCGGAGGGGCTCGTGACCCTGGTCGGCCGCCCGCCCGCCCGCGCTCCGGTCGAAGACGTAGCGCGTTGGGAGCCCGACTATCTTCGACCGTCGTCTGCCGAGCGACTCGCGGCGTCCAAGCGATGAGCGACGGACTCAGGATGCGCCGGATGGTGCCCTCCGACGTGCCCGCTGTGGTCGAGATCGAGACATCGACCTTCTCGACGCCTTGGAATGAAGCGACGTTTCGCTCACTTCTGGAACGCTCCGGTGTCGAGGTCTGGGTTGCCGAATGGGAGAAAGATGAGGCGGTGGCAGCCTACGCCATCCTGTGGTGTATCCTCGATGAGGGAGAGCTGGCCAACCTCGCCGTCCGTGGAGACCTGAGAGGGAAGGGCATCGGGTCGAAACTCTTGAGTCGAGTTCTGAAGGCGGCGGCGGATGCGGGTGTGCGGGATCTGTACCTCGAGGTTCGTGAATCCAACCGTGGCGCTCGGCGCATGTATGCGCAAAGCGGATTCAAAGAAATCGGTGTTCGAAAAGGATACTACGACCGGCCACACGAGGATGCCCGCGTGTTGAAGAAACCGCTCGGCGGCAGCCCCATCTGAGAAACGTTTGTAGTTCGATGGCAAAAAACGCGTTGACCCCCAGGGATAAGTCGGCCTATCTTCGTGGTGGAGAGTAATGCTTAGAATCCGGTCCCACCTTGAGGAGGGAGCGATCATGGTTCGGTTGGTCACGACCGTGCTTGCCTTGGCAATTTTACCTGGTTTTGCCGTCGCCCAGGAGCCCGACCCCGACGCCTATTTGGTTCACGTCGTCGTACCGGGCAACACGCTGTGGGATCTGGCTGAGCGCTACTACGGGGACGCGTTCGCGTGGCCTCGCATTCGTGAGGCGAATCGGTCGCAGATCTTGGATCCGGATCTCATTTGCCCCGATCAGCAATTCCAGATCCCCGACGTTCCGCGGCCGGACGCCACGGCGGTGGCTCTAATAGACTGGACGCCGACACTCATCTGTCCTGGGCTGGAGTTGATGATTCCAGTGACGGCAGGGGTTGAGGACGTCCTTCCAGGGCCGGAAATCGACGCCGACGCCGCACCGGGAGTTGTCAGTGATGTCGTGGTGACGACGACGGTCGTTGGACCGCCTCCCCCGGAGGCGCGCGTGGTCCGGAGAGGGATATCGCGGGACCGCAGATCCGTCTTCTACCGTGATCCGAATGCGATCTCAGTGAGCCAGATGGTGGAAGAAGAGGAATATGTGCTCTTCTCCCGAACGTCCGTGTGGTCGGCGGAGTGGCTCGGGCCCGAAGTCTCTGCGGACGTCCAGTCGAGTGGGCGACTTCAGTCGTTTGTCGCGCAAAACGACATGCGCACAGGGATCCCGTATACGCAGGTGAGACTCACCTTGGAACCCGGCACTCGGGTGAGACTCGGAGATGCACTCCAGATCTTTCGCCCCGTCCGCACGGCGAGGGGGTTGGGAACGATATTCCGCCCGACGGGGGTTCTTTCGATCACTCGGGTCGAGGCCGGTTCGGTCGAGGGCGTCATTCTCCAGTCGTTCGATCGCGTCCAGCTAGGCGATCAGATTCGGACCGCGCCGGCTTACGACCTCGTCCCCGGCCAAGTTCCGGGGGCTGTCGCTCGCTGCACCAGCGCCACGATTATCGAATTCAGGGGCGTGCACGAACTGTACGGTCTTCAGGAGGTCGTGATGATCGACAAGGGGGCGGCGGATGGCGTCGATGTGGGTGACGAGTATGTGGCTTTTGCAGGTGACGGAGTCACGGAACAAGCCGTCGCGCGCATGAGAGTGGTGCTCACCGAGAACTCCACGTCCTCTGCCAGGATCGTGGGTATGGTGGAGCCGGTCTTTCAAAGTGGGGCCGAGGTTCATTTGGATCGCAAGATGAGGTAAGCTTTCCCTTTTCACATGATGCGACACCGTTGACGCACGTAGTCGCCCTTCTCCTATACATCGGATCGCTGATCCTTTGGTTCCGCTCCCTTCTCGCCGGGGGGCGCGGCCGTGGTACGGCGATAGCTTTTGGCTTGGCGGCGGCCGGTGTGGCGGTCCACGCCTTCGCTCTGGCAAGCTTTACCGCCGAGTACGGGCGACTTCCCTTCGAGGGGCTCGGCCCGTCTCTGTCGACCCTGGCTCTCGTCATCGGTGTGGGATTGCTCGCCACCATCGGGCTCGGCGAGGGCCGTCGCGTGGGCATCGTCCTCATTCCGGTCGTGATCGCCCTGGAGTCGGTCGCTATCTCCCTGGGCCTTCAGCCGTTTTCCCAGGCGCTCGACTTTCAAGGTGCCTGGTTCGGTTTGCACGTCACCCTGGCGTTCGTCGGGCTCGGGGGCCTCGCCGTGGCCTTCGCCTCGGGCATTCTGTACCTCGTCCAGCTCAACGAACTCAATCTCAAGCGAATGGGCCGGCTCTTTCGGTTCACTCCACCCCTGACGACGCTCGACCGGCTGGTCAGGGTCGCGCTGGTCACGGGATTCACGACCTTCACGCTGGCGCTGGCGCTCGGGTGGCTGTGGACCATCAGTTTCCGCCAGTCGTTGGATCAGGCCAACCCCAAGGTGATTTGGTCCGTGATGATTTGGGGTGTCTTCGCGGTGGCTCTGGGGGTGCGAGCGGGGGGTGGACTAAAGGAACGCCGTAGCGCACTCGCGAGCGCGATCGGCTTTCCGGTCATCGTAATTGTCTATCTCGGCCTTCGTGTGGTCGGCTCGGCGCGCGGCTTTTTCCTTTGAGCCTGCTCTCGGTTGTCGGGGTAAGTCACCTCACGGCTTCGGTGGGGATCCGGGAACGAGTCGCTTTTACGTCGGCCGAAGCCAGGGCGGCGCTCGAGGCGTTGCGCACGAGCGCGGGGATCGAGGAGGCCGTGTTGCTGTCCACCTGCAATCGGACAGAGTTCTACCTCTATCCTGGTTCGGATCTGCATGTGGAGGCCGCCGAGGCCGAGCTCTCCAAGAAAGCCGGTGAGTTGGTCGGCGGGATCGAGCAATACCTCTATCGGCACGAGAGCACGGACGCGGTCCAGCACCTCTATCGTGTCGCCGGCGGGCTCGATTCGCTCGTCCTCGGGGAGGCGGAGATCCAGGGGCAGGTAAAGGCGGCTTACGCGTTGGCGAAGAAGGTTCCGGTCCACCCACCGTTGGCTGGACCCGTCATACACCGGCTCTTCCAGTCGGCGCTCGCGGCCGGGGGTCGAATCCGATCCCAGACACCGATCGGTGAAGGTGCGGCGAGCGTCGCGTCGGTGGCCGTGGAATTGGCCCGGAAGATCTTCGGAAGTCTTGCGGGGCGCCAGGTAATGATCTTGGGAGCGGGAGCGACCGCAGAGTTGGTCGTAGGAGCCCTGGAACGGGACGGTATCCGTGGTCTGGTGGTCTCCAATCGTACGTACGAACGGGCGCAGGAACTCGCGGGCAAGCTGTCGGGAAAGGCGGTCCACTTCGATGAGATGCCTTTCGCCTTGGCGGACACGGATGTGCTCGTGGCGTCGACCGCCGCGCCTCATCCGCTGGTTACCCTGGACGGTTTTCGCCAGGCCATGGGTGGCGGTCGGGCGAGGCCCCTCTTGATCTTGGATCTCGCCATCCCGCGAGACGTCGAGTTTGCGGTCGGCGGCGAGGCGAACGTCTTTCTTTACAACGTCGACGACCTCCGGGAGATCGTCGACGACAACCTTCTAGTGAGACGAGCCTCCGTTTCGGATGCCGAGGCCATCGTCGAGGAGTTCGCGGACACCTTCCGCCGCTGGCATGACGCCAGGGACGTCGTTCCAGTGATTCAGAATCTCCGCGGACGCTGGGAGGCGGTGAGACAGAGCGAGCTAGACCGTCTATTGAAGCGTCTCGACCACATGCCTACGGGCGACAGGGAGGCCGTCGCCGCGTTCTCAAAGAGGTTGCTCAACAAGCTCCTCCATGAACCGACGTCGCGCTTGCGGGAGGGCGCCGGCAACGGGCGAGGCCCCGAAATCATCGACGCACTCCGGTACTTGCACGACCTCGAAGACGATGGACCGGAACTTGCATCGGAACTCGTAGAAGAATCACAACGGCAGATCGAAATCGAAGAGGACGCTGTCCGGGACATCGAGGGCGAAAAGGAGCGGATAGACACCAGTGACTAATGCGGTGAAAAGGGTTCTCGTGACCGGTGGAGCAGGCTTCATCGGAAGTCACGTGGCCGATGCTTATGTTGCGCGAGGCTACCGAGTTTGGGTCGTCGATGACCTATCCAGTGGTCGTATGGGGAACCTGAATGGGGACGTCGAGTTCCTCGAGATGGGGATCGAAGACCCCGCCTTGAGAGATCTCTTTCGAGAGGTGAAGTTTGATCTCGTGAGCCTGCACGCGGCTCAGATCGATGTTCGTATCTCCGTGAACGACCCGGCCCGGGATGCTTCGGTCAACGTGATCGGACTGCTCAACGTTCTCGAAGGTGCGCGCGAAGTAGGCACCCAAAGGGTCGTATACGTGTCCAGCGGAGGGGTCGTCTATGGCGAGCCCAAGCAGATTCCGACGCCTGAAATCGCGCCCAAGCTGCCCCTCTCGCCCTATGGGGTCGCCAAGCTTTCCGGGGAGCACTACCTGCACTACTATCGCGAGGTTCACGGGCTCGAGTACGTGGCGCTTCGTTACGCCAACGTGTTCGGGCCCCGCCAAGATCCACATGGCGAGGCCGGGGTCGTAGCGATTTTTTGCGATCGGCTGATTTTGGGCGAGGAGCTTACGATTTTTGGAGATGGAGAGCAGACGCGCGACTACGTCTACGTCAAGGATGTGGTGAGCGCCAACCTACTGGCGTCCGACATGACGCTGAAGCCCAAGGCGGATCTCGATTCCGTGGCCTTCAACGTGGGCACGGGCATGGGAACGAGCGTCAACCGCCTCGCCGATGTCCTCGAGGATATCGCCGCCGATCATCCGGGTCGGGTCTATAGAGGTGCCCGGGCCGGTGAGTTGCGTCACAGTACGTTGGACATCTCGCGGTTTGCGGATCGCGGGTGGGCCCCTCGTCACGCGCTCAAGGACGGCCTGCGGGATACCTTCCAGTTCATCGTCAATCAGAGGAACGGGGCTTAGATGGGGTTTTCAGTGATTCTGGCCCAGGCCGCTCCACCCACCACCGCTTGGGATATGGTCTTGGGTGGGACGCTCCCCACGAGGCTGGTGCTCTCCATCCTCGCCCTGTCGTCAGCCGCGTCCTGGATTCTCATATTTTGGAAGGCGAAGCAGTTCAGGCTAGTTCGCAAGCAGGGCCACCGTTTCTTACAGAAGATCGAGCGGGCCACAGGGTTGGAAGATGCCTATAAGTCCATCATCGCCCTCCCCGAGTCGCCCTACGCGCGGGTCTTCCGGCAAGGCGTGAATTTCTTCAGCGAGCTTCGGCCCGGTGCCCTCCGGGAGGGGGCTCCGGTTGGGGCCGGCCTCTCGATCACCCAACTACAGGCTCTGAAGTTGGTGTTGGAGAAGGAAGAAGCGGAGGAACGGGACGAGCTCGCACGAGGCCTCACCTGGCTGGCCGTGATGGGGTCCGTGTCCCCGCTCATGGGGCTCATGGGTACCGTCATCGGTATCACCAACACGTTCTTGGGGATCACGGCTTCCGGGTCCTCGAACATCAGTGCGGTCGCCCCTGGCGTGGCGGAGGCGTTGGTGACAACGGTTGCGGGCCTCGCCGTGGCCATCCCCTCGGTCATCGCCTACAATCATTTCGTAGCGAGACTCAACCTCGTGAGCGGTGAGCTCGAGGGATTCTCGAGTGAATTCATCGGAACCCTCGCGCGCGAGGGGCGCGTCTGATGAATCACCCACCGTGAGAGGTTTAGGGGGCAGGGGCGGGCGTCGAGGTGGTCTTGGTGGTGATCTCCCGCTCATGGCTGACATCAACGTCACGAGCTTGGTGGACGTCGCGTTTACACTCCTTATCATTTTCATCATCACGGCCCCGATCCTGCAGGGCGGCATCGAGGTCGAGGTACCCGAGACAGAGGTGTCGTCTCTCACGGTGGATGACCGGACGCTCATCGTGACCATAGACCGAGATGGCGTGATCTATTTGGGGGAGACGCCCGTGGATCGTGCCGAGTTCGTTCAGTCCTTCAGCCAGTTGGTTTCGGGCGGGAGCGTCGACAAGGTCTGGATCAAGGCGGATTCGCTGGCTACCTGGGGCGCGGGAGTCGACGTGATGGCCACCGTGGCCTCCAGTGGGATCCCGTTCTCGGTGGTGGCGGAACAACGTCCGCGAAGATGAGATAGGGCGCGGTGGAGCTCGGAACTTCGTCTAGGCGCCGCAGGCGGCGGGACAAGATCGGCAAGGGGCCTGTTTTGGGGTCCGTCGGTATGCATTTCTCAGCCATATTGCTCACGTGGTGGGCGTCGGCTACCGCTGCTGTGGTACCTGAGTTCATGGTATTCGAGATCGAGTTGATCTCCCCTTCGGCCGCCGAACTGGGTGAGGTCACATCAGCCCCGCCCGAGGAACTGGTGATCGAGACGCCCACGGAAGTCGTGCCGGAGCCGGAGGTGGAAGTACCGCCGCCCATCGTAGAGGAAGAGGCGCCTCCCGAAGAGGAGCCCCAGCCCGAAGAGACGGTCTCGCCTCCGGAGTCGGAGCCGGTGGATGATCCCGAGCCGGCACGGAGCCCCGATCCCGATCCCGAGGTCGAGACACCGGGTGAGGACCTCAACGTTCGCATGGCAGGGCTCCGACGAGATTATCCGGAGTACTACAACAACATCATCAGGCGGATGCGGGGGTGCTTCCGGTGGCGTGGACAGGAGGACCTCCGCGCGACCATCTACTTCGTGATCGCTCGTGACGGAACGGTTTCGGGAGTCGACGTGCTGGAATCTTCTAGAAATGTGCCCTTCGACATCGAGGCGATGGGGGCGGCTGAATGTGCGGGTGCGCAGGGTCGGCTCGGACCGCTTCCCGAAACTCTCCCGGTCGACCGAATGCCCATCATGTTTATTTTCGAACCCCGAAGAAGCGGCACGGAGCTGCAGGCAGGGCCCGAATGATGAGCCGGGCTCCGAGGGCCCGAATAACGAGCCGAGCTCCAAGGGCTCGAATAACTAGCCGAGGAGTTCGGGACTCGATGGCTGCACCAACCTTCAGAGAGGCAGCGTGGATGCGACATCCCGTCAGGCATCTTCTTGTCACCGGCCCCATCGTCGCGGGGCTCCTCGTCACGGTACTGGGCGGCGGTCATGCGGCGGCACAGCAACTCGACTCCATTCCGGGGGTGACGCTGGGCCTCCTCTACGAGGCGGAGTTCCAACCCGCGTTGGCCATTCAGCCGTTCTCCGGCCGCTTGGGCGGAGAATCCGCCGCCTTCGAGGTTCAGGGGATCATGGCCGGGGACCTCCGCAATAGCGATCGATTCCAGATCATCGACTCCCTTCCCCGGACATTGGTGGGGGAGCGTGTCGACTATCAACTGTGGGACCAGCTCGGTGCTGTTTGGCTCCTGTCAGGGGTCCTAGAGGGTGCTGGGGACGGGTTCGTGTTGGTACTGGAGCTCCACGATATCGTGTACGGAGAGGTCCACAGCCGTGGGCGTTTCCCGGTGCCCGACGACCTGTCCGATGACTTTCGCATGGCCGTCCACGTCGCGTCGGATGCGATCATCGAGTGGATCTATCAGGAGCCCGGGATGGCGGCCAGCAGGATCGCCTTCTCACGACGGTTGGGGGATGGCAGCCAAGAACTCTACCTCATCGACTCCGACGGCGAGAACTTTCGCCGCCTTACTGATTTTGGTGATCTCACCGTGTCGCCGAGTTGGTCGCCGGACGGAACCCGAATCGCCTACACGTCCTGGAAATCGAGCGGATCCAGTGAGACGAGCGGGCTCCCGAGGATTTATGAACTGAACCTCGAGACGGGTGAGGAGCGGAGCCTTCCGGCCAACCGCGAAGGGGACTATTTCACGCCTACGTACAGTCCCAACGGGAGGGACCTGACGTTTGCCGTGACGGGCGGTAACCGCAGCGGCATCTTCCGCTATGATTGGGAGCGTAACTGTTGTCTGACCCACCTGAGCGGGGGCAGATGGGACGACATCTCGCCCACCTACTCCCCCGACGGGCAGTGGGTTGCGTTCAACTCGAACCGCTTGGGGACACGCTATCCCCAGATTTATGTGATGTCGGCCGAGGGTGGGGAGGCAGACCTGCTCTCTCCCTATCTGCACGGGCAGGAGGGCTACTACACATCCCCCGATTGGTCCCCCGTGGCAGATCATGTCGCGTTCCACGGTCGCGTGTCGCGGAGGGGCTCATATCAAATCTTGGTCTCGGACGTTTCGGATCAGGGACGGCGCCTCCGACAGCTTACTTGGGAGGGGAACAACGAGGATCCGAGTTGGGCTCCGGACGGGCGGCACCTGGTTTTTGTGGGCCGTCGCGATTGGGGGACAGGACTGATGATCGTCGATACGGCCACTGGCACATACCGTATGCTTCTGCAAGGCTTTGAGGTGCGGGTGCCGGACTGGTCTCCCTCCCTTGGTGGGTATGGACCCGGGTCATTGCGTCTCAGGCCGTAAATAACTAGGTATTGTAGACTCCCAAGGGTATTTCGAGTTCTTCTTCGTGCTCGAACAGGGGCCGTCGCATGCATTTAGCGAGTGGCTTGCCGAACCGGGTGAGCTTCCAGACATGTACACTTATCGACAGGACTGGGGATGAGCATCAAACATCAAATCATGCCAGCTCTCGCCGTTGCACTCATTCTCGGTGCATGCGGAGGATCAGAGCCACCGCCACCGCCGGCTCCGACCGGACCGACTCAGGCTGAGCTCGACCGAGCCAGAGCCGACTCCCTTGCGGCCGACCGTGCCCGCCGGGATTCTGAAGCTGCGGCGGAGCGCGATCGTGCGCGCCGCGAAGAACAGCGCCTCACGTCGGCGCGCCAGTCGGCGCGGGCCACGCTAGAGGCGAGGGTCCACTTCGATTACGATGAGTCGACCATCACGTCTGCCGCCGAGCAGATCCTTCGCCAGAAACTTCCGATCCTCCGTAGCAGTCCGACGGTGCGGCTCCGTTTGGAGGGCCACGCGGACGAGCGGGGTTCCACGGAGTACAATTTGGCTCTGGGAAGCCGGCGTGCCCAAAGTGTTCAGGACTTCATGGCCGGATTCGGAATCTCTGCCAATCGGTTCACGACCACGTCTTTTGGTGAGGAGCGCCCGCTCGTCAATCGTAGCGACGAGGGTGCTTGGACGCAGAATCGGCGCGTCGAGTCCGTGATAACCGGGGGCACGATCGTTGTCAGCGAGGACGACCGCGACGAGCCGTAGCCTCAGGAGTTGGGACGAGATGAGAAAGACCCCTCCCACCGGCTTCTGCTCCGCATTCGTGCGAGGGCTCGGAAGCCAGTGGAGAGGGGTTTCTCTCGCTCTGGCCCTTCCGGTTTTCGCGTGGGGCTGTGCGACTAAAGGCGATGTTCGGGACCTACGGGAAGCGCTCACTGAACAGGCCGGGCAGCAGGATGCTCGCATGGCGCGGCTGATAGAAGGATTGCTGTCCGAGATCGAAGCGCTTCAGGACACCCTCGAGATTCAGTCGGGCATGGTCGTGGACACGAGGGGCGGTATCGCGAGAGAGTTGAGGGACATCCAGGATCATCTCTCTCAGCTCACCCAGCTGACAGGACAGGTTCAACGTTCCTTGGCGCTCCTGTCACAGCGGATCGAGGCGGACCGGGAGAGGGTTGCCCGTGCCGGGCCGCTGCAGAGTCCGGATTCGTTACAGGGAGTGGGCTCCGCTGCTGGGCCCCAGGACCCCGCTGCTGCCGAAGAGACCTATCAAGCTGCGATGATCCAGTTCAATCGTGGTTCGGTCAATACGGCACGCCGTGCCTTCGAAAGCTTTCTAGCGGAGTATCCGGACCACCGGCTCGCGCCATCGAGTCAGTTCTTCCTTGCGGACATCCTGGAACAGGAGAACCGGCTCGACGATGCCATCGAGGCGTTCCTTCGTGTTGCCCAGCTTTATCCGGCGGCGGACCGCGTTCCACAAGCGTTGTACCGGATTGGCGCGATATACAGCCTGCAGGGAAACGTGGACCAAGCGGAAACCTACCTGGAGCGGGTCGTAAATACGTACCCGGACAGCGGCGCGGCGGAGCTTGCGCGCGAGCTGTTGCGGGAGATCCGCTGAGCTCCGGTATCCATTAGGATGCGCTGTCCTGAGTGTGACGCCGTTGAGAACCGTGTCGTAGACACCCGAGACAGCCGAGGTGGCCGCGCCGTACGCCGCCGTCGTGAATGCGGGGTATGCGGCGCTCGCTTCACGACATATGAACATGTCGAGAAACGGCCGCTACGCGTGATCAAGCACGATGGAAGAAGTGAGGACTTCGACCGCGCGAAGCTACTTCGCAGCATCACGTTGGCCTGTGCCAAGCGGTCGGTCTCCCAAGAAGAGATCGACGCCGTGCTGGACGCCATCGAAGACGAGCTCACCAAGAACGTCCTCACTGAGATTCCGGCGTCGCGGATCGGCGAGATGGTCATGGCTAGACTGGCCCCTCTCGATCGTGTCGCCTACGTCCGTTTTGCCTCGGTCTACCGGAACTTCCAGGACATCGGTGAGTTCCAGGACATGGTGCACGACCTCCACGCCGAAGAACTGCGGCAGGACCGGGCGAAGAATCAAGAAGAGTTCCCGTTCTGACCTTACAACCCCACGACAATGCTTCGAAACTCTAAAGGCGAGATGCCCTTTCTGGACCACCTAGAGGAGCTCCGGTGGCGCATACTGTGGAGCATCATTGCGGTCGTAGTGGGGAGCGTCGTGGGGTTCGTGCTCGTCCTGAAGTTCAACGTGCTCGATCTGCTCATCAATCCGTTCTACAGGGTCTTGGGTGAGGACGAGCAGTTGAAATTTTTCTCGCCGACCGAGCCCTTCTTTCTGATACTCAAGGTCGGCGTTCTGTCCGGTGTGATTCTGGTTTCTCCGATCTTGGTGTACCAGGTCTGGGCGTTCTTGGCGCCCGCCATGGAACGCCATGAGAAGCGGGTCATCATCCCGAGCCTGTATATGGGCCTGGTGCTCTTCGCTGCCGGCGTGGCGATGTCGTACTACATCGCGTTGCCTATAACGCTGGATTTTTTGCTCTTTTTCGGAGAGGACTACTTCGACCCGATTCTCCAGGCGGGGCCGTACCTCGGGTTCGTCACCAAGCTGCTCATGGCCTTCGGCGTGCTCTTCGAGTTGCCTGTCGTGATCATGATTCTTTCCGTCCTGGGGCTGGTTACCCCTGCCTTTTTGCGCAAGAAGAGACGGCATGCCATCGTCATCATCACGGTGCTCGCGAGCTTGCTGAGTCCGGGGGATGTCATCACGGTCACCGTCTTGATGATGGCGCCTCTTATCCTCCTGTATGAGTTCAGCATCTTTCTATCGGTCCTGATCTATCGTCGCCGCAAGGCGAGGGAGATCGGTGGTGATCCGCCGGAGGATGTCGTCGAGGCTGAATGAGGACCGGGGTGCACCGTGTGGGGCGACTTCGACCCTGGGTGTTCGGTGCCTGCCTCCTCGTTGCCTTGCAGTTCAGCGCCGAGACCGTCGCGGGACAACGGGTCGAGGAGGTTGATTCCGCCCGCATCCGAGTCCTCGAGCGACTGAGGCGGTTGTCGAAGCCCCCGGGGGTCGACTCCACGCTCTTCGTGGCAGACTCGCTCGCGGGGATCAGGCCGGCGGTAGGTCCGCCCACGCCGACTCCGGTCGACAGTTTCATGGCCGCCCTCTTTGAGCTGCCGGGTTATTCCGTGTCCCAATATGCCGGCAATGAGGCACGATTCTACGCGGCGGACAGACGACTCACTCTCGTCGGCGGCGAAGAGTCTGGTGCAGAGTTACGCCAGGAGGGGATGACCATCACGGCCGCTGACACCATCTCGATGGTGGACTCTTTGCTGTGGACCGCGGGGGAGACGCTCACGGAACGACCCGGCGAGGAACCGGTCCGCAGCTCGAACATCATCTACGACAGCCGCGAGGGGCGGGGCTCGGCCTTTGCGGCTAATACGAAGATGAGTGAGGGCGCCGTTTGGATCATGGATGGCGACCTGCCCGCAATCCTTCCCGACACAGTGTTCGGGCACGACGTGAACTTCACATCCTGCGAAGAGGAGGAGCCGCACTATCATTTCGCTGCACGGGAGCTGAAGGCCATCGGAGGGAGCTGGTTCGTCGCGCGGAACGTCACCCTCAATTTCGCCGACGTTCCGGTCTTGTGGCTCCCGTTCATCTTTCAAAGCACCGAGTCGGGCCGCCGTAGTGGCATTCTCGCGCCACGTTTCGGTGTGAACGACATCGTGCGGAGCTCCCGCGGTCATACGCGTCGCCTGTCCAACGTCGGCTTCTTCTGGGCGATCAACGATTACGCCGATATGACCGTGGCGGGGGACTGGTGGAGTGACAATTTCACCGCCCTCACGACCGGTTTCCGGTACCAAGTTACCCAAAAATTCTTGAGCGGTGGGGCGAACGTGAGGCGCTTTTGGCAGGTCGGAGGGGGGAAACAGCTCTCGTTTGATACCAGACACAGTTGGACGATGGATGAACGGACCCAGGTGAGAGTGTCTGCTCGCTACGCTTCCAGCTCTGCCTTCGTGCGGCAGAACTCGTTCGATCCCAGAGAGGTGACGCAGTCGATCAACTCGGACGGTGGACTCAACCGCCGCTTCGACTGGGGCAACCTCTCGCTCAGCGCCAATCGACGCCAATTCATCAACGGCGGAAAAGTCGGGATGACGCTTCCGTCCGCGAACCTTTCACTCAAGACCCTCACGCTCTTCAAGGCTCCCGTAAATCAGTCGCGTTTTTATAACAACCTGACGTGGTCCGGAAGCGGCCGATACCAGCGGAGTGCGGTCGGTTTCGCTGAACAAGTGGACTCGATCTTCATGGAGAGCCTGGCCGATCGGGTTCGAACGACCGGTAGCGTCAGCAGCGGGTTCAACCTCGGCGCTTTCTCGTGGTCGCAGTCGTTGACCTTCAGTTCGGCGAGTACGCTGGGTCTTCCCTGGGCGATCGCGTTTCCGGGGGACACGTTGGGCGTCCCGCCGGTCGGCCCGGTGGACAAGAGTAATGCCGATATCGGTTGGAGTACCGGAATCGGCTATCAACAACGGTTGATCGGGTCTACCACCCTCACGCCGAGCTTGCAGGTCAGTGGGACCGCAAAGCGATCGGATGACATTTCCGAGGCGGCTAATTTCGTGTCAGGCCCCCGGCGTGTTTCATTCGGGGCCCGGCTCAAGAGCGACGTCTACGGCTATTACGGAGGGATCGCGGGCTTCGAGGCGATCCGCCACAAGATCTCACCGTCCATCAGCTACGACTACGCCCCGGAGATCGTGCCGACCAACCTGCAAAGGACCGTGTTCGGGCTCGCCGATGCCAGGGCGCGAAACATCGTGACCATCGGCTTCAATCAGACCTTCGAGGCCAAGCGACCACAACGCGAAGAGGACGAGGAGCCGGAAGCGGAGGAAGAGCTGTTTGATTTGGACGCTGATATTTTTGCGAGGGATTCCACGTTGAATTCGCTGGCCGACACAGTACCGTTCGTCGATCTTCCGGGGGGTCGGCCCGCTTCAAGGGCAGACGAGGATGGTCCGCGGAGGCTTCCGGCTTCGCGTATCATCAACATGCTGACTCTCAACACGAGCGTCGTCACATATGACTTTGTTCGCGCCCGGGAGGAGGGAGACCCCCTGGAGGGGTTCGTCACGACCCGGATGCAGAATCAGATCAGCTCTGACCTCGTCCGTGGGCTACAGCTCTCGATCCAACACGACCTCTTCGACCAAGCCGCCGACGGCACCCGAATTTTCGATCCGGTCCTATCGCAGCTCAATCTGTCTTTCTCGCTGAGCTCGACTTCGGGGCCCGTGCGTGCGCTCGCCGGGTGGTTGAGTGGGGGTGATGAGCCGACCGATTCGGTGTCCGCGTTGGAGGAAGAGGAACTCGACGAGCTGAATCCACTCCTGGACGACGTACTGAACACGAGTGCCACGGACGAGACCAGCGTCGTTCCCGGAGCTGGCCTAGACGAGCCAGGCCCGGCACCACCGGCGAACCGGGACGGCATCGGTCAGTGGAACGCCAGTTTCTCCTACGCGCTCCGTCGCAGCGTCAGGTCGACGGATAATCGGTTAGCCAGCAAGCTCCTACAGGTGGGTTTGCGCTTCCGCGCGACCGTGGGGTGGAACCTGATGTGGCTGACTTCCTATGACGTCCAAGACGGGAGCTTCACCGATCATTCGGTCGGGTTGACGAGAGATCTCCACCGTTGGGAGGCGAACTTCGATTTCTACCAGACCGCCACGGGTAACTGGACCTTCCGCTTCGGGGTATCGCTCAAGGACAATCCGGACCTGAAGTTCGACTACGATCAGAGTAGCAGCGACTTCAACTCCCGGTTCTAGCCACAATAGTTTCCGCAACGGCCCGCCACACTACCCGAAGCATCCGTCGTCGCCCCCGTATATGTCGTGCCGATAAGTGTACTAGCTTACCTAGTACACTTAGTTTGGTACACACCTGGTACACTAGAACGAACCGGTCCCACGTCTGTCTCGGAGACGCCGCGATTATGTCCTCTGAGTAGGACACAGTACGTCAGGTTGATCGACCGAAACCCGCTATTTCATTGAGCTTTCACGTTTGGTATCCCTTGTGCATCAGAGGATATCCGAAGCCTGTGGTGATACGACGATGTCACCACTCCCAAATAAGCGTGAGGCTCGAAAATCATGTTGAATCGGCTCTTGGTTGTGTTGTGGATGGCTCTTCTGGCAACGGGCTGCCACACAGACGATACGGTCTTCGTCGTAGAGGACGGTTACCCGGCGCCACCCATGGGACTAGAGGGCAGCTATTTCCACCGAGCGGTGGCTCTTTACTGGACTCTGTCGCCCCAGTGGAATGGCGAGTCCTTTAGGGTCTTTGGTCGCCGGGTCGGCGACTCTTCGTTCTTTCTGATCGCGGACGTGACGAGTTGTTCTGGTGGCGAGTGTGAATACACGGACACCAACATCGTGCCGTCCGTCAGCTACGAGTACATCGTCTCTTCCGTCGACCCGGACACGGGTGCGGAGACCGACGCCGACGTAGCGGTCACCGTTGCGGTGCCCTCGTTCGACGCGCCCCCGGTCCCGGTCGGTGTGGAGGTCGTAGCGCTCGACAACACGAACTACGTCCGTTGGGGCGATAGCCCTCGCTCGACTTCGGATTTCTCTCACTACCGCCTGTACCTGGTTCCGGATGACGGCGGGGCTCTGTCACCGCTCGGCGATTCCGACTCCCCCGGCTTTCTGGACGAGTTGGCCAGTAACGGAGTGACGTCCAGCTATGTGGTGTCGTCCGTGGACGTGTATGGACACGAGAGCGCTGAGAGCGCAACAGCGTCGGGTACACCGAGACCGGACTTTCGGGGGGAGCTGATCTATTCATTTGCCGACGAGCCCGGCCTCTCCGGCTTTCGGTTTCCGGAGTCGGAGGAGATCGATCCGGTTACGGATGGAATGTCACCGGTGCGTGACTTTCGCCTCCAGGCAGATCAGTTCGGGTGGTGGTTAGTGCCAGGGCCGTCGGGCGAGGCCTTCCCTGAGGGCGTGTTCACGACCCAGCTCAAGTGCGGAGTAGCAGCGGACTCCGAGTGTGAGGATTGGACGTGGGCGCCTCTCACGGGGTACACGTCCGTGGCCGTGGCTGTGGAGCCAGAGTTGACTTATATGTGGCGTGTGGAGGGGGACGCCGGAGCGTTTCACTACGGGTCCATTCGTGTCACCCTGCTCGGTTCAGATCAGAATGGGGCTTCACTGATGATTTTCGACTGGTCCTTTCAGCTACAAGCAGGAAATCCACAGATGATCAGAAGGTGACCCTCAGCGGGGCGCCCTAGAAGTCTAGGGCGTTGCGCTGGGTTTTGGGGCGTTTTTGTCACTAGTCTTATCGCCGATCCCCTTGTGCTTCCGGGCTCCATGGACAGATTTAGGATTCTTTGTTCGGATGAGCCCCGTGTCCTCTCCCGTTGTGTCTCAGACTATCTGGAAGACCATCGAAGAGAGAACTAGTGCCACGAGTGCTGATTTGTGAGTATTGAAGCGCTAAAAGAGCAGGCGAGACAGAACGAGCAGTGGGAGAAGGCGCTCGATCTGTATAGCCGGGCTATCGACCAAATGTCGGAAGGGGACGATCCGGATGTTGGCCTGTTCAA
>Ga0310121_10000677_pt1 | contig 36522 bp, 32 predicted proteins | sample CB27_Tmax_986_MG_FD_203504 | JGI IMG/M metagenome (GOLD analysis project Ga0310121, IMG submission 203504) | Marine microbial communities from Western Arctic Ocean, Canada - CB27_Tmax_986 | ecosystem: Environmental > Aquatic > Marine > Oceanic | place: Canada: Western Arctic Ocean | collected...
AAGCCCATCGGAAGCACTGCCGGCACCTATTGGACACGGCCACTCGTCGAGCAGCAACTGCGCCGCGACTTTGCCGGCAGCGAGGGTCTGTCCGCGGAGCTGTTTCAAGAACTTACGGAACAGGCCGCGACCTACGGCGCGCCACTGGAGCACCTGTTGGTCGACAGAGATCTTGTTGCCGAGGATTCGGTGCTGAAGTCGTTATCGGACATGACGGGACTTCCCGTTGTAAATCTTGCGGAGGCCGGCGTTGATCCCGAGGTGGTGGAACAGATCCCCCCGAGAATCGTTGCCCATACGAGGATCATGCCGATTCGCCTTGATTCAGGGGTCCTGATTCTTGGAACCGACAAGGTGCGCGATGTCACCGAAGAAGACCGGCTACGGTTGCTGTTGAATCGCCCGGTGCGATGGGTGCTTTGCACCCGCGGGGATGTTCGGGAGAGCATCAATCATTATTTCGGGATCGGATTGGAATCGTTTCTCGGTCTCACCGGCCCGGCGCATCGCGGCGAAAGCGGCACCGGTGAACCGGGAGGAGAAGAAGGGGAGCAGCGCGCAAACATTCCGCGATATATCGAGGAGGTGGTAGGGGAGGCGATCCGCGCGGAGGCAACCGACATCCACGTAGAGCCATACGAAGAAGATCTGCGAATCCGGTTTCGGATTGACGGGAGTCTGTGCGCCGTTTCGCTTCCGGAAGGCATCGAGAAATATGGCAAATCCATTGTCTCCGGTTTGAAAGTCCTGGGACAGATGAACGTCGCCGAGCACCGCCTGCCGCAGGACGGCAGGTTCACCTTCGAAGAAGATGATCAGACCTATGACATTCGGATGTCGCTGCTTCCAACGCCCCACGGGGAAGCGGTCAATCTCAGGATTCTGAATCGCGTGGCCACCCACCTGTCGATCGAAGAACTCGGCCTGCGATCCGACCAGCGGTCCATATTCGACCGCCTCTTGTTGCGCCCGCATGGGATCATCCTCTTTACCGGTCCGACGGGCAGCGGGAAAACCACCAGCCTGTACGCCGCACTGGCAAGTCTCAACCAGGAAGACCGTAAGGTCATTACGATTGAGGACCCGGTCGAGTACCAGATACACGGGATCACACAGCTACAAGTCCGGCCGGACATTGGGTTTTCTTTTTCCGCAGGGTTGCGTTCGATATTGCGGCATGATCCCGACGTGGTTCTGGTAGGGGAAATCCGCGATCCCGAGACCGCTTCAATTGCCACCAGTGCCTCACTTACCGGGCACCTCGTATTCAGTACGCTGCATACCAATGACGCGGTATCGGCGATTACCCGGCTGATCGACATGGGGATTGAGCCGTACCTCGTATCTTCCAGCGTCCAGGGTGTCATTGCGCAGCGGTTGGTGCGCAGGCTATGTACGCGGTGCCGGGAACCGCAGACGCTGGACCCAGACGTTCTGGCGGCACTACCCGAACTTCAGCCAAGGGAAAACGGCGAGGGAACTTTCTACCGGGAGCACGGGTGCCCTCATTGCCGGTTTACCGGATTCCGCGGGCAGCAGGCCATCTTCGAAATCTTGTCCATTGACGGGGAGTTGGCGTCGCTTGCGGCGTCCCGAGCGCCAACGCACACCCTGACGGATGCGGCGCTCCGCCAGGGGCTGAAAACGCTCCGAAGCAGCGGATGGGAATTGGCCCGGGAAGGGCTGACGACTGTCGAAGAGGTGATGCGAGTGACCCGGGAGGTCGACTAGTGCATTCGAATCAAGCTTGACGTTCCGCCGAAATCCGTAAACCCTGCTCGGCCTTTAATCATGACAGGAGAATACAGATGAAGATTATTCGTTTCTTGGACAACGATGGCAGTGAAAAATATGGCTGCCGGCACGAAGATGGTTCGGCAACGTTGATCGATGGCGACATCTACGGGGACTTTAGCGACACCGGGACGGCGGCTACCGTGAGCAAACTTCTTGCGCCGGTCCATCCCACCGATATCCTTTGTATTGGTTTGAATTATGCCGAGCATGCGAAGGAAGGTGGAAAGTCGGTTCCGGAGCGCCCGCTTTTGTTCATGAAAACCTCAAGCACCGTCAATCATCCTGGAGACGCGATTGTGATTCCGCGGCGTCTACGCAGTGACAAGGTTGACTACGAGTGTGAACTGGTGGTTGTCATCGGGAAGCGTTGCCTCAATGCGACAAAAGAAAACGCGTTGGATTACGTTCTTGGATACACGTGTGGAAACGACGTCAGTGCGAGGGACTGGCAGCTCGAATGGGGCGACGGCCAGTGGTGCCGCGGAAAAACATTCGCGACGTTTGCGCCGCTCGGCCCCTGCGTTGTAACTCCGGATGAGATTCCCGACCCGAACAACTTGAATATTAAAACGATTCTCAACGGTGACGTAATGCAGAGTCACAACACCAGCGACATGATTTTCGACGTACGCACGCTGATCGAGAGCCTTAGCGGCAGCACGGTGCTTGAGCCCGGCACGGTAATCTTCACCGGAACGCCCCAAGGCGTTGGCGCAGCCCGCACTCCTCCGGTTTTTCTCAAGGACGGCGACACCGTCACCATTGAGATCGAGAACATCGGCGAGCTGACCAATCCCGTGGTGGACGAGAGCTGAACACCGGCACCGCCACCCTTTGCGGCTTGAACGTGGGCGGAACAAACTGTTCCGCGGTGGCAGGCTCCGACGACGGGCAAATTCTGGATCGCGCACAGTGGCCCTCAGATACGGGTCGCGGCCCGCATGCGATGATCGATGAACTCGTCGAACATGCAAAGGACTTGTTGAAGAAACACCCGGGGATTCTTCGCGTAGGGGTTCCTATTGGCGGTCCGCTAGATGCAAATCGCGGCATCATAGACTCACCCCCTAACCTGCCGGGTTGGGATTCGATTCCTCTGCAGACGATCTTACAGGACCGGTTGAAGCTTCCGGCGCGAGTGGATCATGACGCGGCGGCATGCGCGCTGGCGGAGCAGCGGTGGGGCGCAGGGAAGGGCGCCGCCCGGCTGATCTACCTTACCTGCGGGACCGGATTCGGTGCGGGCATTCTCATTGACGGCCTGCCGTACTACGGACGTGATGGCCGTTCACCGGAAATCGGGCACGTACGATATGCGGAGGACGGACCGGTCGCTTTCGGCAAAAAGGGTTGCTTCGAATCGTATGCGTCCGGATCGTCGTTGCGACTGCTTGCGGCCTGGAAGTTTCCGGATCGCTGGGGTGATAAGCCACCCAAGCCCCCGGAGATTGGGCAACTCGCATCCAGCGGAGATCCCGATGCCCTTGAGGTCCTATCCATCAACGCCGGTGCGGTTGGCGATGCCTGCGCCCTGGTGGCGGATCTGTTTGTTCCGGAGGTGATTGTATTGGGGAGCTTGTCCCTGTACCTGGGCGATGCCTGGTTTCAACAGGTGGAAGAACGCTTTCACGAGCAGGCGCTGGCCGCACATGTGGAAGGCTGCCGCCTCACACCGCCCGGCCTCGGCGATCGGTTGCAGGACTGTTCCGCCCTCGCCGTGGCAGCTCGCATTTGAATCCAATGATCTCATGGGGCAGGTGATCCCCACCCCCTGAACTCACCGGGGGAGCGAGTTCAGGGCGGCGGGCTGCTCCAACATCAGGCCGATTCCAGCTTCACGTCCACGGGGACAGGATTGGATACGATATCGAACACCGGCTAAGGCGATTGCGCCCGTTAGGTGTGTTATATAGGCTTCTGTAACATCCTTCGCATTCAGATTCCCGTACCGGCGCTTATCTGACGCGATCAATTCTTTGGTTAATTTAAGAACCAGCTCCTTTGCCCAGTCGTGGTGCAAATGCCCCTGCTCCCGTAATGCGCTGTTTCGATCGGGCACTTCCGCAACCATATTAATGAACTGACAACCGCGGTACTTCGTACGTTTCGCCCACGACTCGATGGAGTCCATGACGCCGTGAAATCGCGCCAGCGGTGTGTTCTTTGTGTCTACAAAATCCAGGATCTCTTTTGCTTTTTCGGAATTGCGCTCGTTTAAATAAGCTACGCACAAATCCTCCTTGGTTGGAAAGTGCGCGTAGAATGTTTGTTTTTTCAGTCCCCGAGAGATGCCTTGGGCCGGACCACGGAATCTGTTGATTAGCAGTATGTTATGACGTAGACTTCACCTGAGTATTGCTCGTACATGCTGCTATTTACCGCACTCATAGCGGCTTCGTTCCTCTGCAGTCCGGGAATGCGGAGCAGCCCCAGAACTGGCCTTTCGCCGACTCGCGGACCACGTCATCCATGGAGGGCGCCGTATCGATAGAAATGGCGTTTACGGCTTTCGCTTCCCGACTCGCGCGCGTCATATGTGAGAACGCGACGGCAGAACCGCAGGGTCTCGATCTGAATGATCGTGGCCCGGGTGAAGGAGTGCTACCTCTGGAAACCGGCATGTTTGTCGAACCGCTCAGGTATGGAAATAGCCCCCTGCCTGGACTGTGGGGAAGTTGCGGTTGACCTCAATGACCCAGGTGACGACTGGACACCAGTGCTGCACTGATCCAAGTCCGGCATCGGAATCAACAAGTTCAATCCTGTCAATAAAGTCATCATACAGCTCCCCCTGGCAGCAACGACTTCTTCAACCTATTCTCCTACTGCCCTTCGAGTTCTCCGACTTTCAAATCGAGATCCTCCCTGCGCTCGATGCGGTCGATGCGGCCGTCGCGGATCCAGATGATGCGGTCGGAGACGTCGAGCATCTTCAGGTCGTGGGTGGCGGAAATGATCGTGACGCCGTGATCTTCCTTTAAACCACGCAGGAGGCTGATGATTTCCTTCCCGGTATTCAGGTCCAGGTTTCCGGTCGGTTCATCGGCGAGGACAACCGCGGGATCGTTGGCGAGGGCGCGGGCCACTGCTACGCGCTGTTGCTGCCCACCGGACAACTCGAGAGGTTTGTGATGAATCCGGTCGCCGAGTCCGACTCTTTTCAATAAATCAACACCCTTGTCACGCGCCTCATCGTCACCAAGGCCCGCGAATACCATCGGTAGAGTTACGTTTTCCAGGGCCGACATCACCGGGATCAGGTTGAATGTCTGGAAAATGTAGCCGATTTTCCGGCAGCGCAGCCACGCCAGTTCGTAGGCATCGAGCTGAGCGAGGTCGACTTCATCGATGAACACCTGGCCCTCCGACGGCTTGTCGAGTCCGCCCACCATGTTGAAGAGCGTCGATTTTCCGGACCCGGACGGACCCATGATGGAGATGTACTCGCCGCTATAGATTTCCAGATCTACGCCCTTGAGCGCATCGAGGGTCATCTTTCCCATCTGGTATGTTTTCCGCACGGACCGTGTCCGCACCACGACAGTCTGTTCTTCGGTCAGTACTGAATCTTCACTCATCGTTTACTCCTATCAGTGAAATAGTTCTAAATCTCCGAGCGCAACGCATCAGCGGGCACCATTTTCGCAGCGATGTAGGTCGGATAAATTGCGCTGATGACGGAAATGACAAGCCCGGCCACGAGGGCAAGGCCGGAGTAAATCAACAGGCCACCGACCGGAAGGTGACCAAATACAGCGCTCCCGTATTTCACAATTGCAAACAGCAGCCCCATGAGAAGCCCGAGCCCGCAACCGATTACGGATCCGACGAGTCCCTGGAAAGCGGACTCCATCAGGAACATTTTCACCACGAAGCTGTCCAGCGCGCCGAGGCACTTCATGGTGCCGATTTCACGGTAGCGCTCCGTGACCGACATCAGCATTGCGTTGCTGATCGCCACGCCGGCGACAAGGAGCGACAGCGTGATCAGCCAGACTTGTTGCGATTTTGCCTCCTCGTCCGGGATGGCGAGCGTAGCAATCAATTCCTCCGATCCGTTTTCCAGAAGCGATTGAAGAATTTGTTGGGAGCTCACGACGTACATTAAGAACGCAATCCCGAGCACAATGCCGCCGGCGGTTATGAGGGTCCGGCCGAAACGCACCCGCATATTGCGGTACGATATTTCGACCGCTTTGCTCAGCGGCAGTTTGATCTGCCGGGCTGTCTTTTCGTTTGTCATTGCTGTTTTGAATCAGGTGTGAACGCGGCGCCGGTTCAATGTCGAATCATGATCAATTCGTTCTCGGGAACGGGGGGGGGGCCCCCGTCTCCAGGGTTTCGCCGTATACTGGAGACGGCGGTTCCCGCCGTGCTGAGAATGGCGGGATCATGAATGGACCGTACTGGAGCGATAGCTTTGTCATTGCGATTTCGTTTTTTCGTCAAAATACCAGGGGCGTGACCGCCTTTCCGATCAGGGCAAATGCCGCGGCCACCATGCCGATGAGTCCGATTCCACAATAATACCCTGCGGCGAGGACCGGAGTATATCTGCGCCAGGTATCTTCTCCGAATTTTTTCGCGAAATAGTATTTCCCGAGTACCGCGCCGATCATCAGCACGATGGCAAAATGAGGCCAGAGCACGGCGCCGCCGACCATGCCGTAGAAGAATCCGGAGGGAATTCCCGCCGCCGCCGTTATGCCGAACAGAATCCAACCGATGCCGAAACCCGCGCCGACCTTGGCGAGGGTGATTGACTCGACGAGCCAGCTTTGGCCTCCGTCCATCGTCGAGGTCGCCCACAGCGCTTTGTACTTGGCGAAGAACGGCCACATCTTCTGTACGAACGGATACATATTGGAAGGGATCGGCCCCATCTTCCAGATCAGGGCCCAGAAAATGAAGGAGGTGATGAGGGTAAGGAAGAACGCGAGAATCGTCATTTTGATCATACTGACGAATTTCGTCCGGGTCAGTTCCAGCATGCGCCAGAACTGGGCGGCGGAGCCGTGATTGAAATAGGGGACCGGCGCGAACCAGATGTCGGCGCCCTTGTGTCCGCTGAGAATGAAAGAGCCTTCCCGGATCATGGGGAAGTCGACGCCGAGGGGCGACCCGGTAATGCCGGTCATCCGGGCCGACATGTAGGAGAGGATCGGACTCAGAACGAAACCGAACATCACCAGAATCCAGACCGGAAAATCCGGAACCAGGATCATGCAAAGAACGACGTACCCGGCGGAAGACAGGGCCCACCACATAAATGTTTTTTTCAGGGAGTATTCACCGCGCCCCTGCACTTCTTCCGGGGTTCTTCCCGGGTTTTGGTCGCCATCCTTCCAGAGAAAGGTTTTCAAGACGGAACCGATGCCGAGCAGCGCCACCACCAGGCCGAAACCGATGGTCACGCTGATGTAGACGTCGACGCTTTGTGCGATCTCAGTCGGTCTGGCTTCCATGCCGTTCCGCCAGGTGGTGATGATCCCCGCGGCAACCAGGAACGGCGGGAGCAGGAATCTGCTGATCATGGCGCCGACAAACATTCCCAGAACGACGCGGAACGGGAGCACGAAGCCGACGAAGATCAGGCCCAGGTCTGTGTAGAATCCGAACATCGACGCATTCATGAACGTTCCTATGCGTTCGGTCATGTCAACATACGGGATTGGAATGAGTTGAAAGGGCTGGGTGAGCACGATGGCGGTAAAGGTCGGAATGGCGACATAGAGCAAGCCGTATCCCAAGCCGATCATGGTGCCGGTACCGAAGAGACGCCAGCGCCAGGTTTCTTTCTTCCCGCTTGCGTCGGCGAGGGCGGTGGCGCCCTCCGCGGCCACCGGGGCCATGGGATACTCCAATTTTTCGATATCGCTGGTAATCCGGTAAAGACCGTAGCTCATGCTGAGGCTGTTGATGCGAAACAGGAACTGGTGGATGAGAAGAACGACGATGGGGACAATCCAGTCGGCGCTGAAAAAGGTGCGGCGCACCAGGCTGTCGGCGCCGGCGGGCGGCACGATCCAGGTTGGAATCTCCGCCGTCAGCCCGAATGCTTCGGCCTGCGGCGAGCGCACCAGGAACTGGCGCCAGATCGGCTCGGCAAACGCGCCGCCGCTCAGGGTCATCCCCGCCGCTCCCATGATCACGCCCGGCGCAATCATGGTGCCGGAGATGAGATAAATCAGAAGCAACTCCTGGCGCTTCAACCGGATGAGGGAGCGCTTCGCCACCTCAATAAACAAGATCACGGTAACCCACTGCGCTGCACCGCCCGGTGCTTCCCCCATCACCAGGCTCATGTAAATCGAACCCGGCAGCATGATGAACCCCACAAAAAGAGCCGCCAGAACAGTCCGCCTGCTAAACCCGTCCTCAAACGGTTCCAAGGGCTCTACTTCCAGAACGGATTCTGGGTGGTCGGTTGGCTTCTTCTCATTCATAGCTGGTACGGGCGGAATAAATTACGAATGACGAGATACCCAATGACGACAGAATGATGGCATCCGCTTTCATGGTGAGCTTCTGTAGAGTTTTGCAAAGATCAGGTGCAATTCTTTTGCCCCTTGGGCCAGCACTCTTGCCTCATCGCGAAGTTCCGGTTCTGCTCGAGCAATGAAAGACAGGGAGCCAACGTTGTGAGACTCTGTCGCCCTTGCGCAGCTGGTCATACGTAATTTTCCTTGTCATTGGCCATTTCCACATCCGTCATTCATTTGTCATTGGGTATTTGGTCATTCGTCATTATCCAAACGCTTTCTCCGCCTCTTCCGTATACTCCTGTTTGCTTTCCGGCGCTACGGTTCTCCAGAGGAGGAACTGTTTTCTGATTTCGTTGAGGAAGCCGCGGTTGATTCTTACCCAGGTGTTGGCCTGGCCGCTGAGGCGGGTGATCCGGAGGCGAATCTGGAACACGCCGAAGTCCCCGGTCGGTACGGCCATCATGTCGACATCCTGGCTGACGCCCAGGTCGTAGGGTGAAAGCCAGACGCGCATCTTCAATCGGTACCCTGCGCTGCCGTTCTCTTCGAATTCGGATAGCTCGGTGCTGGTGGTATAGAAGCGTCCCACGGATTGCTCCTCGTACGACGCGAAGTAGTACTTGAAGAATACGTAGAGACCCTTCACCTCCTTGCCGCTTACCGTGAAGGGGAAATCGAAATTCCATAGGTCCCCGTCGGGGTCCGGAAGTTTCCATCGCCGGGTCACGTCGGGCACCGCGAGGCGGGACGCCATTCGGGCGGGATAGAGCGTGGAAAGAAGCACGGTTGCCATGACCACGATGGTTGCGAAGACCGACGCAAGCGACGAATAATTGAGGGTTAGACCGGCGAGGCCTCCGGTGAGCGCCAGGACCTTTACGATGACCTGCCCCAGGACGTATCCGGCGATCCCGCCCAGAATGGCGTACACACATGCCTCTGCGATGAAGAGCGCCCCGATATGGCTGGGCGCGAGTCCGACCGCGCTATAGGTGCCGATCTCCTTCAGGCGCTCGTGCACGGATCCGCTCATGGTATTGAGAACCATCAGCGCGGCAATGAGCACCGGGACGACGATGTTGCCCATCCCCCCCACCGAGTTGGCTGCAAGAGAGCTGTAGACCTTCACCTTGTTGTTTTCCCCCACGAACACGGTTACCGCTAGCCGGTCGAGAAATCTCGTCACATGCTCTCCCACGTTGCCGTCGTGGAACACAAGTGCCACGGATTGAAGAGCGCCGCCCAGGTCCAACAAGGTTTCGTAGGGCACCAGCGCGATATTTTCGGCATCGAGATGCACAAACGTTTGAAGCGGCGCCCGCCCCTCCAAGTTGCTTACGTCGCTGCTGGCGTTGGACGTCTTACTCAGTGCTCGGTGCCCCAGCATCGAAAAATTCTGCGGGGTTGGCCTTTCGTCATCCAGATCCCGGAACTCGTTGAAGCCTTTTGCGCTCACGATGCCGATGACGGTGGCGTGCATGCCCAGTAGATGGACTTTCGCGGACCCGACGTCACCGGGATCGATTCCCAGTGTTTCGGCCATCGTGTCGGGAAGAATGCAGACCTCTTTTTCCCCCTCTTCGAACCATCTCCCGGCCGTCAGCAATCGATCCAGGTTGCTCACCTTGGTTTCCTCTGGATCCATCCCGACGAGGCCGAAGGCTCTCACGCGTTGAGTGGGGGTGATCGCCTCGCGCACCGGACGAATCATGATCTGGATCCGCGTGAACTTATCGGTGATTCTTCGCGGGGCGAGCCAGCCGCGGCGCGCGATCACCGCCGTCTCCGCGAACTCGCTCTGGATGTGGTCGAGGGCTAGAAACGGCATGGGCCGCCAGACACGATCCCGGATCAGCGCTCCCTCGTAGGCCGGCACGTTGGTTTGCGGGAGCTGCCGCGGGCGAAGATAGGACTTTACCGAGGTAAAAGAGAGCACGGTGAACATCAGCAGGACGATCGCGGTGCAGGTAAGCATCGCGCGCACTTTTCTCCGTCGCATGTTGGAGACCCCCAGGGAGAAAGCGGTTCCGGTGGCGCTGACCCGGCTGACGTCAGTCTCGTGAATCCTCCCGATTTGCCGTTTGTAGGTACGCATCTGGGCCTCGAACTGGCTGGAACTGATGAAGACCACGAAACCGCTGAGCACCAGCACCACGAGTCCGAGGAGGATGACTTCCGAATTTTGAACGATTTGGAAGGCGGGGTGCACAAGCCGGAGAACGAGATAGGTCGCAAAGAAGATCGCCGTGAACGCCATGATTCGATGCGACAGCTGGCTGTACGAGAAAAACAGGCGTTCGCAAAAGAAGGCGAAGGGAATCATGAGCGCCATGTAGAAGATGATCCCCTTGATCACGTCGTCGGCGGTGGCGGTCACATCGGGGTACGCCCGGGATTCGATACCCAGGCCCCGTCGCGCGTAGGTGATGAAGCGATCCCACTGCTTACCTTCGGCCGCGGTTGTAGCGCTTTCCAATGCTTCACCGGCGGCGGCGTGGAGGCGTTCGAGGCGTGCGTTGTCGATCCCGTAACTTTTGATCACACTCATTCGGTATGCATCCAGAAAGTGCATGTCGCGCAGGGCCTGGTAGGGTATGTTGACAATCAGGCGATCGTCGCCTAGTGGATAACCGAACCCTTCGGAATCCGCCTGGGTTTTCGCGGACGGCGCGTTGAGGAGCAGCATTCTCTGTCCCAGAACGTCCGCCGATACGCCGATCTTCATGCGCACGCCGGGTTTGGTGAAAACCGTTGCGTAGGGGGATGAATCCGAGCTTCGCAGAGACGGGTCGGGGATAGGGATCGAGTACCCGTATGCGAAGGGTTCCACGTTGCCCGCGTCATACAGCAGAAGCTTGTCCATCGAGATCAAGTAGCGCGGGTCCACGATATCATAGAGGTCCGTGGCACGGCATTTGAAGAGGACGGCGCTGCGCTCCTTCTCTGCCGCGTCAAATTTGAAATCGACCGGGAACTGCTGGATCCCCTCGAGCCCTTCATCCAGGGCCATGACGATATCGCCCGTATCCGGATCGAGACCGAATCCGGTCGTGTAATGAAAGTCTCCCACCGCGCTCAAACTTGTAAATCGCCCATCGTCCTCCGCCAGCGAGAGGCGGGTGGTTCGCACCGCCAATCTCGACGACGAGTGCGACTTGGTGTTCAGTCTCCCTGCCGATAGAATTCCGAGCCCGCCCGGAACGGGCTGATCCGGGACAAAGCTCTTGGTGGGATCGAACGTCACGATGCGTCCATGGAAGATCCGCAATTCATCTTCCCCCATTTTGGGGATCTGGAGAAATCGGTCGTCCCGCGCCCCCGCCTGCAGCGCCCCGGCCAGAAACCGGACCTGCCGGGTCAACGAAGGCACTTGAACCTCGTCCGCCGTATCCAGTGGCGAATCGAATGGAGACCGGGGATCCTGAATGGTTACCAGGTTGACCGCGGGTGTGGCGCAATCCAGCGCCCGCTTGCAGTCCAGGCTTATGAGTTCGGGAATATACGTTTGCCAGGATCCGCCCTTTTGAGGCAGCACGAGATTCAGATAGATATCTTCCGGTTGGCGACCGAGCGAATCGCTCATCTCTTCGGCCAGCGAGCGAAAGATTGTCGCATGACGCAAGAAACCCTGCGCGTAAAGGTTCCTCCCGCTTCTACTATTGCCTTCGTAGTCATTGGCCACCATCCCGACGGTGTCGTTGCGACTCGTCAGATCCAGGCAGACCATGAGGTCGAGGTCGATGGGGTGCGCAATCCGGCTCCGGTACGGCTCGCGCTTCCTGCAATGGCGCAACATGAAATCGTTGATGCCGGCGTGATAGAGGAAGTGGCCGGATGTTGCGAGAAACAGGACGTTGCACGGAGGCGGGTCCTCTTTCATCACCCGCGCCAGCTCCATCATGGCGGCTATTCCGCATGCCATCTCTCCCCCCGGCGCCAGCGACGGAACCACCGACATGGAGTCGTAGTAAGACTCAATGCAGAGCGTGCGATCAGGATCCGTCCCCTCCAGCAGAATCCGGAGATTCGTGGCTTTCGCCTTCTTCCACGGCATTCGGCAGCGAACCCTGACATTTTTTCCGAACCCGTCTCGCGCAAACGATTCGTAATCATCTTTCTGGATCCAGAATCGGGGCACGTTCAGCGGGGCTTCAGCGAACTTGGCTTCGGCCTGCCGGCGCGTGGTGGTAGCGGGTTCGACGAAGACAACGGCCCGCGCCCCCAGCATCGCCGCATTGAGCCACCGGGTGTCGGAGTTGAACGATATGAAAATGACGTTGTTGGAGATCGTTTTCCCATTGAAATCGGCCCAGTGGCCTTGCCCTCCATCGACGGCAGTGGCGACGACGCCATCCAGGGGGAGTTGCGATGTTCTGACAAGGTTGGGCCACAGGGCGTGGAGCGGGTACCGTTTGCCCGTCTCGGTGACTTCAAGAGACGAACCTTCGTCGACGGGAACCGTTACCTCGAAAACATCCTCCTTGATGCCGGTGTATCCGAGACGCTGAAATTCCTCGCGAAGATACGCGGTTGCCTTGTCGTGGCCGGGATAGCCGGGAATGCGCGAACCGAATGAGGCAAGTTTTTCGATGTGCCTGGCGAGTGCGGTCTCGTCGATTTCGGGGATGTCGATCCCGAAAGACATCAGCGTACCGAAGAGCAACAGGCCCGGCACGGCTGTCCATTTCATTGGAAACATTCGGCGTCGTGACGTCCGACCAAAGTCTTTCGCCCGATTATTCATACTGCCTCTGAATCCTCGCCAGCAGTTTTTTAGAGAGTTCCATATCCCGGTCCAGCACTTCTGCCCATGCTTCGGGAGTCACTGGATCTACGTTGAGTTCGCGGATAAACTCGGCGCGCGCTTCATCCTCGCGGCCCATTTGCTGAAAAATAGCGCCTTTCAGAAAGTGAACCTCGCTGTGCATGGGACTTCGTTCCAGTACTTCGTCGAGACAGGCAAGCGCTTCGTCATGCCGCTGCTGCATGTAGTAAAGAAGTCCGAGGTTGTATTGAAACGATGTGATCCGGGGAGAGCGGGCAATCCCGTTCTGCAGCAATTTTTCCGCTTCCTCAAACCGGCTCTCGTTCAGGTAGAGAATGACGAGCCGGTTCCGCGCACTTGCCCGATCGGGGTCGGCTGCCAGAATCTCCCTCCAGACCTCCTCCGCGCAATCCGCCTCTCCCGCGCGGAAGCACCGGTCCCCTTTGGCCTCCAATCGTGCCAGTGCCCAGCCCGATTGCAGTTCAGGCAACGCCAGCAGAAACAGAACGCCAAGTGCCAATACTCCGCCAAGGAGCACGCAGCAAACAGTGCGACGATTCAAAAAAAAGGATTTCAAATACCCACTCACAAGAAACTAAAACGCTTTATTCTCCGAATCCCAAATCCCGCTCAAACCCAAAACACGTTGTTCCCCGAAGTTCCGGTGATCAGATCAACCACAAACCAGAACGCGGCGGCGCTGTACTGACCCATCACCATCCCGAGGAAGAAGGGAACCGCTTTTCGATAGGCCTGGGGTCCTCCGTAGCGAAGGATCGAGGCCTTACACAGCCACGCGAGAAAGACACTCAGCCAAATAATGTTCATGATCCATGTACTTCCGATGGCGAAGCCGATTGGATGAAGACTGAACCAGGAGAAACTTGCCCGCAGGATCGACAGGACGACGGTGACGACGGCGCCGCTGGTCATCAGTCCGTATCCCGCGAGGTTGGGTGGGCTCGGCTCTTTCGACCATTCAGCCATCAGCCGAAAGGGCGCGCGCGGTCCGCCGTCGAAAAACCACGATTCCAGGGTGATGCCCCCCCGCGTATAGGCCAGGTATAGGCAGATGGAAATGGAAAGAACGAAGCTGATGGCGAGCGCGAGCGTCATCGCCCAGAAAACGGCATGCCGCCGGGCCGGTGGGCACCGTTCCGTCATCTTCAGGCCCTGGGCCGCCTCCGCCATCGGGAAAATCCGGATATCGGCGCACCACACGTACATCAGCGCCAGGGCCATGAGTCCCGCGGCGCCGAGCAGGTTGACGCCAAGCATGCTGACGACAACCGTTGGCGCAATCATGGCGGCGACGGCGGTGGGCAAACCGCCCTCGCTTACGATGCGGGTGAGTCCAAGGAAGAGAAGGTACGCCAGGAAGAGGTAGAGGGGCACGATCAGCGGATGGAGGCCCACTCGACTCAGCCATATCCACATAATGGCGACCGACACCATGCTTCCAATCACGGCAGTGCGATAGGAAAGAATTTCCTGGGAGTCATCCACCTCGGTTGGGCTTCTGAGTCCGAATGCGCGGCCCACGACATCGCGCAGATGTTGCCGGGCATTGAAGAGCCCGCCGAGCACAAACGCCGCGATTGCGCCCATGCCGAGAAAGGCAAAGATGGGGTTTCTTGTACCGTAGATTCCAAGATTCGCATCGAGCTGCAGTCCACTTACGTTGAAGAATCCGACGATGCATAGGAATACCAGATTGAAAAACCAGAGACTGAACGAGAGATCTTTGTTGATCAGGAATGTCAGCCCAAGCACCGGGAAGCTGAGATAAAACGTTAACTGCGTGGTGCGGCGGAAGATCATGATATCTTTACTCAACTCTAGGAGAGGAAACGCGTCCCAGTACGAATTCAGGGCCTTGATGCTGGTGATGCCAAAGACGATGGCGAACGCAATCCACATCCCGGAGTTCCTGAAGAAAGGTCCAAGCAGCTTTCCTTTTTCCGGAGGCTCCGCCATGGCGATGGGCAGTACGGTGAGCGGGAAGATCAGGTGTTCGCGTTCCACCCACTGCTTTCGAAGAATCACCATGATGGCGATCATGAGGAAATACGCCGGCACCAGGAGGACCAGCCAGCCAAGCAGAGGCTTGATCCACTGTCCCCAGGGAATGCTCTCGCCTTCCTCCAGACCGACGTAGAACTTTCTACCGGTTTCCGCGTCAGGAATCAGCCAGCCGGGCAGGTAGGGGTGGACCAGTTCGTCCCATCGGTTCTCTGGTGACCCGAAGTGGTGTGGAGCCGCCATGATGGTGCAGAGGTGGGCCCCGAGCCCCATGGTGGTGATGGAACTGCACATGATCAGCATCGTGTACACCACCATGAGCTCGGGGCGGGTCAGCGCGGCATCTGGAGACGCGGCGCGCGCTGCCGTGTTCAACACGAAAACCAGAATAAAAAACAAAAAAATCCCGATCACGGGGAAGAAATCGATCGCGAGGTAGGACGCGCGCACAATATTCAGGGACACATGCGCCATCACTGGAATCAGACAGCACAACAAGCTGCCCACCCCAATCGATCGAAGTAGTGAGAATCGCTCCTTCATTGCCTACCAATCGATACCTTCCAACAGTGAGCGTGACAAGCTTTCCATGGGACGGGGGAGTGTTTCAGCAGTTGGAATTCAGATTCAAAATCGGTTCTGCTCTGTATCTTTTGGATTTTTTCGTGCAGTCTATCCCTGCTGTGCTGAGCCATCTTGCCGCGAAGGGGCGGGGCTCGGAGGCGGCACCCTCGTCGATGGATGAGTTCGACAGAGTCGAGACGCCGGAGAACGTCATGCTGAAACGACGGCTGGCGGGCATTGGTTCCCGGACCATTGCGAGCCTGATCGATAATTTCCTTATCCTGGCCGTGATCTAATGGGGATTGAGTCTGTTTGGGGTTCTGACATTTCTGGTTGACCCATTCTCCGACACATCAATGTGGGGGCTGGCGGTACTCATTTTTTTTGCGTTTCTCCTGTCCTGGGGGTATTTCGATTTCTTCGAGTGGACGATGAACGGCCAAAGCCCGGGAAAGCGCAGTCAAAAACTTCGAGTCGTTAAAATAGGTGGCGGATCACGACGCTCAGCGAGCGTTGCCGCATCCATTCCAGCGCTTCCTCGCGGGCGGCCAGGACATCGGTCGCGGCGGTGCGAAAATAGGGGTCGACTTCGGTCATCGGTTTTCGAACCACATCATTGAGTTCCGGGTTGGACAGGGTGACGGCCACGGGCAGATGAAAACGGGCGAATCGGATTAAATACGCGATGATGTCATTGTTTTCCTCGCGGTCCACGATGTCGGTAAGCAGGCAGACGAGGCTCCGCTTCCGGTTTTTCAGATTCAAAAAACGGTAGGCCTGCCTGTAGTTGGATTCAGAGAGTTTTGGTCCCCGTTGGTACAGGGCGCGCGCGCCCCGATCGATATTTTTCACGTCTCTCACGGGCGGAAGATCGCTGTCGATCGTGTCACCGAAGGCGAGGAGGCTGAACCAGTGTCCGACTGCCGGAGCGCGACGTAGCCCAACATCAATGCGGCATTGATCAAGTAATCGAGTCTGCTGATTCCCTCGAACTCCCCGGCCGTCGCGCGCCCCGGATCGTCTGCCCCTCCTGGACCATGCAGGGCACGGTAAGTGCGAACATCAGCTACCAGATGACGCCCGGGACAACAAAAAGCAGCATGCCGAATCCGACGATAAGAGTCACCAGGATGGAGGCGCCAACAAGCCGCCAGATCATTGGCAGCACGAATCGACAGGGGAATCGCGCATGGAAACCGATTCGCCCAGGTAGGCGCCGCCCACGCAGCGAAACAGGGCCGCCTGGCTAAACTGCTGACCCACCAACGCAATCAGTATTCCGATGATGTAGACGACGATGCCGATGATGGGAAAGGCGCCGTTGGCGGTACCCGCGCTCGACATGATGACCGACATGCCCGCCGTACTCAGCAGTGCAACCGGGATGTAAATGATAGCCACGATGGCGAGGACCCGGGTGAAGTTGTCCTTGTAGATGCGGAATGTGCAGTCAAGGATCTCGCCCACCGACATGGGTTCCGATCTGTACGGCTGACTTCCGGCCTCGTTCACGGTCCGCTTTCCTCCCGATTGCGCTGGATTGTTGTCAGGCTCAGGTGACAGCCTACCCGAAGAGATTGTACTTTACGATACACCGGATGGCTGAAAATCCGTCTCGCCATCCGATTTTCTTTCCCTCGCTGTACGTCCGCCCGTAGTAGGAGACAGGGACTTCGTAGATTCGCATCCGCAGCCGAGCCATTTTTGCAACGATCTCCGGTTCAATACCAAACCGGTTTTCTTCGATGGTTACCTGTTTCAGGACTTCGAGGCGGAACAGTTTGTAGCAACATTCGACGTCGGTAAGATTCAAGTTGGTGAAAATATTGGAGAGGGTGGTAATCAGCCTGTTTCCGACAGAGTGCCAGTAATAGAGGACCCGGTGCGGTCCGGCGCCGATGAAACGAGAGCCCAGGACAAGGTCAGCCTTCTTGCTCAGGACGGGTTCCAGCAGTGCATGATATTCCCGCGGATCGTATTCCAGGTCCGCATCCTGCACCACCACGTAGAGGGCTTCTGCATGACGGAACCCCGTGCGGAGCGCTGCGCCTTTTCCTTGATTGAATTCGTGCCGCAGAACGCGAACCTGCTCATGCGTCGCCTCAATCTTTTCAAGAGATTCCGCGGTACCGTCGGTCGACGCGTCGTCCACAATAATCAGTTCCCGGACGGGACGCTGCGCCAGAACCATCGATACCACTTCCTCTATCGTTTCCTTCTCATTGTACACGGGCATGACAACGGACAAACAGGGTTCGATGTCATCGTTGCTATTAATGTGTTGGAGATAATGAGAATTCAATTGTCCCGAATTAAATGGGTCTGATGCCAATGTGTGTCAACTGTATAGTGGGATCCTATTGACCTGGGCACAACCGGACCGCCATTCGGATCGCATGGAACAGGCTCGACGGGTCCGCGATCCCCTGCCATGCGATGTCGAAAGCGGTGCCGTGATCCACGCTGGTGCGTACAATGGGCAGGCCCAGGGTCACGTTTACGCCGCACTCGAAGGCGAGCATTTTGAAGGGAATGTGTCCCTGGTCGTGGTACATGCAAATGTAGCCGTCCGTTTGAGCACGAGTGGCCGGCAGAAAGGCGGTATCCGGTGGGAAGGGTCCCTCCGCCGCGATGCCGGCGCCGCGGAGCCGGGCGATCGCCGGTTCAATGCAGACTGCCTCTTCATTTCCAAAGAGCCCGTGCTCCCCGGCGTGCGGGTTCAGACCGCAGACCACCAGGCGCGGCTCCCGGCCCTGAATCCGCCGCAGCGCATCGGCGGTTAGTTCTCCGGTCTCAACGATCCGGTCCACCGTCAATTTCGAAGGTACTTCGGCGTAGCCGCAATGCGTCGTGACAAAGCCGATCGAGATTTCTTCCGAAGTCTGCAACATGCAGGTGCGCTTTGAATTTGTCAGCGCCGCCAGGATTTCAGTGTGGCCCGGGTAGTCAATTCCCGCGCGGTGCAGCGATTCTTTGTTGAGAGGGGCGGTGACCATTCCGTCGAAACGTCCCTTCAGGCACCCGTCAATCGCTTCGCGTATGTAGTCGAACGATGCCTGTCCACAGGGACTGTGAACTCGCCCAGGCTCCCATGATTCGGCGGAGGGTGTTCCAAAATCGACGATGACCGTCGATGCCGCTTCCGTCGACGCGTGCCACTGCTCCAGGGTCCGGGTTGGAAAATCTCCGGAGAGACCGGTCGCATTGGCGACGCGCCGCAAGAGGGCGGCGTCCCCAAGAAGGACCGGTTCGCAGCAGTCCAGGATCTCGGAATCCGCGAGCGCGCGGAGGCACAATTCGGGGCCGACGCCGGAGGGATCACCCATGGTTATGGCCAGTCTGGGTTTCACGAGGTCCTACAATTCGATCCCATGCAGAACCGTTTTTACCAGTTCTTTTTCCTCGTCGTTCACTGGAGTCATGAAGTCGGCCGAAAACTTTCCTTCATACCCGAGCAAATTCATGGCCTCGCTGAATGCCCGGAATATTCCGACACCCTTGAGACGATTGCGAACATGGGAAATTGTGTCCTGCTCCGTGCGCGCGGTTTCCAAGTTGCCGGACCGCAGGGCGTCGCCGAGTTTTTTTGTCGTTTTCGGCATCATCGAAAACATGCCGTCGAGACACTTTCGCAGACCCCAGTGGTAGGCCACGTCCATTAGATCCAGATCGGAGAAAAGGATATCAAAGGATCCGTCATTCGCCGGGCTGTGAAGAAGGTTTCTTGCCGTGTGCAGGATTCCGGATTTAATGCCAACGATATTTTTGTGCGGCATCAGCGCTTCGGCGGTCGCGATTTCGATCGGCACTTTCGTGACCACAGGGAGGTCGTACAAATACAGCGGACTCTTGGAGCGATCGGCAATCTCCCGAAAGAACACGATCAGATCCTCCTGCCGGGGAATGGTGTAATAAGGCGTCGTGGCGACCACGCCGTCAATCGGAATGCCTCTGAGGTCTTCAATGCGTGCCAATACACGGGCACAGGAGTTATCCATCACCCCCACCAGTACCGGGCACGCGCCCCGGGACTCCTCTGCGCAGGCACGGGCGACTTTCGGGCATTCTTCGGATTTCAAGCCGGGTTGGTATCCCATACTACCGAGCGCCAACAGGCCGGAGGCGCCGGCGGCGATCTGGTCCGCAACCTGTTTTCGAAAGCTGTCCTCCAGAAAATTGCCCTGCTCATCAAGGGGTGTGCCCAGCGCCGTGAAAAAGCCGTCATTCATGCTCGTATTCCAGTCATTGTAGAAGCAAATTGCCGCGTCAAGCAGGTTAGTCTCCACGGATCGAATCGGCGTGTCACGCCTTAAAATCTACCGGGCACGCCAGTTTTCCGTTGTTTCCATGGCCCAAAACGGTTCGGATCCGCAGCAACAAACAATGTAACAGATAAGTGAGGGTTCATCGTGTCTCGTATCTATCTCAAAGTAGCGTTTGCCGCCTGTGTCGTAACCTCTGTTTCATGCTCAACTGTGCCGTTTACGAAAATCGAATCGTCTTGGATCGATCCTCAGATTGGGGATCGTGTCCCTGCGCGGGTTCTCGTTATCGGGGCTGCCCGCCGGATCGAAGTGCAGGAAATGTACGAGGATATGTTCGTCAACAGTCTGATGACCATCGGGGTGGAGGCGGTCTCGAGCCATAGTGAGTTCCCGACGCCCGATGAACTGACGAAGGAAATTATCGAGTCCAAAGCAAACGAACTTGGCGTTGACACGATTCTGATCACGCATATCAAGGGGATCGACAAGATCATGCGCTACTACGCGCCGGTTTACTCGAGCCCTCATTACGATGGGTACTATCGGAATTACCACCAGGCGTACGAATCGACACACAAAACCGGATATGCGGTCAGCGAAGAAGTTGTTCGCCTCGAAACGAGCCTCTATGACCTGGAATCCGAGGAACTCGTCATGTCGGCGGAAACCAGGACGTTCGATGCGGATCGCGGCGCGAACAGTATTCAGTCCATCGTTGACTCCCTGGTCAAAGAAATGCAGAAAAAATCAGTTCTGCCGAAATAAAACTTCGCGGCTGACTGAGCGGTTCTCAGAAATGCCCGATATTGAATGCTCAATTTCGAATGTCCATGGAAAGAAATTCGACATTTCCCCTGCACGAAACACGACTCACCCTCCCTCCGTCAGCCGTTTCACCGGCTGATCCGCCATCAAGGCATGTGCGTCCCTGAGGATGTCGGGAATTCGATCCGCAAAGGGGCTGTGGCGCAGGCTCGCGGCCATCTTCCTGTCGTTAAAGTCCGCCGCTGATTTTCCGGGGAACCAGTGCCCGCCATTGCCGAGAAGATTGTAGCGCATCTTGCCGTACTCCACCATATCAAGGCCTTTGGCGAAGTTCCACAGGCGCAGGATTTCGCGCACATTGATTTGGCCGGGGACATCCTGGTAGTCCGGGAGGCCCACATACCACCGGTCAGACCAGTCGCTGCCGAGCGTGGCTCTCATTTCGGATTCGAGACGTTCGGCGATGGGCGCGGTGACTGTGCTTCTTTCCTCGTAGTGTCTCAGCGCCTCGGTATGTTCTTCTAAATCTTCCGCGCAGGACGCCCCGATGCTCAGCGTGTGTACCTCGCCGCGTGAAAGGCACCACAGGTCATTGAATTCCATGGGGGAGAGAGGTTCGCAGACGCGCCGTAATTTTTCCGAGGGTTCATACAGCATGCCGCCCTTGTTGTTCGGGCTGATAATGAACACGCCCATGTCTTGAATCGTTGCTGCCTGCACCGCCGGCCAATTCACCTGCTGCACGAAATACCAGTGTAGATTGATATATTGCATCGCTCCGGTTTCGATCATTTCAATGATGATCGGCAGGTTCCCGTGGGTCGAAAACCCGATAAATCGGCAGCGGCCCTTCTTCTGGAATGTAAGCAGTTCTTCCAGGCAGCCTTTCGGTCGAACGCACCATTCGAGGATCTCTTTCGTGTTGACGCCATGAAGAGACAGCAAGTCCACGTAGTCGAGCTTAAGCCTGTCCAGGCTCTGCTCGACGGCCTCGCGAAACTGTTTCGGCGACGCGCTGGGGGCGATTTTCGTCTGTACCAGGATTTCCTCCCGGGGCAGGTGAGGGAGGATCGTTCCGAGTTGTACTTCGGAATCGCCATACCCCCGGGCTGTTTCGAAGTGGTTGATCCCCCGGTCAAGGCAGTGGTTAACGAGGGTCTCCAACCCGTTAGGCGAATCACCAGTGTCGCTTGCCGAGTCCGGATCGAACCATGATTTCTGAAACCTCATCCCGCCGCAGGTCAGCACAGGCATCGAAAGTTCGGTGCGTCCGAATCGCCGTCGTGGAACTGTGAAATCTTTCATTTACTCTACTACCAATCATATTCCGAGCTTCTTCACAATGTCAGACCATCCGTGATGAACGCTATGGATTGCATCTCCATGAGCGGTATCTTAGATTGCTCGGCGGAACTTGTGAAACCCAACAACGGGAAACGCGGATTATGCCTGAGCAGGAAGTGAAAGACAACGGACGAGGCCGGATTGACCACGAGAAGATTGCCGACGCCGTACGGCAGATCCTCAGTGCCGTCGGCGAAGATCCGGACCGGGAGGGGCTTCGGGAGACCCCGGACCGGGTGGCAAGGATGTATGCCGAACTTCTCGGCGGGTTGCACAAGGATCCGGCGGTGCACCTGAAGAAATTTTTTACGCAAAAGTATGACGAGATGGTGGTGGTGAAGGAGATTCGATTCTCCAGCATGTGCGAGCATCACATGCTTCCGTTCACCGGCACGATCCATATCGGTTATCTGCCGAACGGGCGGATCGTGGGGCTGAGCAAGCTCGCGCGGGTGGTGGATGAGGTTTCGCAGCGACTCCAGGTGCAGGAGCGCATGACCGAGGAGATTGCGGACTTGCTGATGACGGAGTTGGATGCCAAAGGGGTGGCGGTGGTGGTGGAAGCGGCGCACATGTGTATGATCATTCGCGGCATTAAGAAGCCGGCCAGCGCCTGCGTGACCAGCGCGATGCGCGGAGCCTTCAGAAATCTGCAACCGACTCGCGCCGAATTCCTTTCGCTGATTCGGCAGAGGGACTGAGGAGCCGATGGAGATATTCCGCAAATTCAGAATCGAAGCGGCGCATCGTCTCCCCAACGTACCCGACGGCCACAAGTGCGCCCGCCTTCACGGACACTCGTTTCAGATTACCATTCACATCTGTGGCCCGGTTGAATCCGAATCCGGCTGGGTGATGGATTTTGCGGACCTGAAACGGGTCTTTCAACCGCTCTACGAGCAGCTCGATCACCACTACTTGAACGACGTAGAAGGTCTTCAAAACCCGACCAGCGAAAACCTCGCGAAGTGGGTTTGGGAACGGCTGCATCCCGGCGTGCCGGGTTTAACCAAAGTGGTAGTAGACGAAACCTGCTCTTCGGGGTGTGAGTACCGAGGGCGCTAGCCGCAGTCCACGAAGCCACTATCGCCGTCCGATGACCGGATGGCGGCGAGTACGACCCGGAGCGTCCGTTCCGCTTCCTCCACTGTACAGCGGGGCTCCGCTTCACCGCGGAGGCAGGCGATAAAATGCTCGGCCTGGCAAAGAAACATCCCGTCTCGGTCATCGAACCGGGCTTCCCCGGTTTCCCATGCGGCTGTTTCCGGTCGGTAGATCTGCAAGCGATTCGATTCGTAGCTTTGTCGGGCGGTCGCGTTTTCGCCCGCCAGTTCCAGCGATGATTGGAGGTTCCTCTGGAACAAACAGTTTGAAAGGACGGCGACTTGTCCGCCTGCGAATCGCAGCGTGACCGATCCAAAATCTTCCGTGGGGATGTCGGGAAGCGCCATGTGGCGCTGGAACGCTGCAACCGAATCCACGCGGCCAAAGAACCATTCGAGGCAATTGATCTTGTGGACCATGTGATCGAGAATCACGCCTCCGCCGGTTTTGCGGCTCATCGCGTACTGCGGCGGCCAGAACGGTCGTTGATCCGGCCAGTATTGCGAGTCGAAAGAATAGGCAGTGCGGACTTCTCCAAAATCTCCCTGCAGGAGCCGCTCGCGCATTTCACCGAGCACCGCGTGATGGCGCAGGCAGAATGCGACCCCTACGCAGGCAGACTTTTTTCGGATCTTTTCCGTCAGCTCAGCGACGCCCTCCGGGCGGACGGCTATCGGTTTCTCGCTGAGCACCCCAATGTCCGACTCGATCAGCTGGGACACCAGGGGAACGTGGGTATCCGTCGGGGTGCAAATCACGGCCCCGTCAAAGTCGGCGAGATCCGCTTCTTCCCAGTTGCCCAAGGTGGTCTGCACCTCGTAAAGGTCCGATATTTTAGCGCGTCGTGCTGCATCCGGCTCGGCAAACGAACAGCGCACGCCATCGATTCGCAGAAAATTGCGAAGATGCCGCTCACCGATCGATCCGGCGCCGATGATGAGAATGTGCATAGTTATTTGCGGCTGGAGAGAGTCTTGAGGCTGCCGGCTACTTACTCAGCGCCCCGCCGCACCAGCGGTCGGCGCCAGATTCGAACCTTTGCGTCGGATCCGCAACTTCATTTCCCGCAAGGTTCTTTCCCCGGGCGAGGTAGACAGCGTGCGAAAAGTTTTCGGACCGCGTGAACTTACAATCCGCCGGCATATACCGCATCGTGTATCCGCACCGTCGGTTGTTGCTCTTGTTCGCGTTCGATCCATGGATCAGTTTCGCGTCATGAAGGTGGCACTCGCCGGCACGGATGGCGAGATCGACGGCTTTGCTTTCATCGAACTGGTCCTTCTTGATCTGCGTACTGAATACTTTGTCTTCGCCGGTTACGTCTTCGTAGTCTGAAAACCCGTTGTGGTGGCTCCCCGGAATGACCCGCATGCAGCCGTTCTCAACATTAGAATCGTCAATGGCGAGCCAGACGGTCATGACTTTGTGCGGTTTCAATGAATCGCCCCAGTATGCGGAGTCCTCGTGCCACGGAACAACCATTCCCTTCCCCGGCGGCTTGCAAAGAAAATGACTAGACCACAGGAGGATGTCGGGACCAAGAAACCGTTCGACGAAATCCAGAACCTCTTCCGCGAACAGCCATTCAAATAGTTCGGGAAACGCAAAATGGGGAACATCCATGCCCTCGGGGCGGGATCCCTCAGGAAGCTGGGCCAGCATCTGGTCGAAAAATGATTGCAGCCGGGAAAATTTCTCTGCCGGAAGCAGCGGGTGATGATAAAGAAGATACCCGTTTTCCCGGAATGACCGGACATCGTCGTTTTCAACATAAATGGGGCTCGAGCTACTCATAATCAGTGTAGGATAGATAGTACGGTCTGGTCGGTCAACTCTACGCTAATACGCTTGGCCATTCTGACCAGAGCCTGAGTGTCTTCCGTCACAATCCTTTGCATTCGGGATTATTCAGCAGATCTTCGGGCGAGCAATACGAACGCAGGCAGGTTAACCCGCAATCGCCTTTTCTGATTGAAAGCACCAGAGATCCTCTTCGGCAATGCCGATGCCGGCAATATATTCTTCCGCCAGATCAAACTTCACGTCGTACTCGACCAGGTGACAATCTGAGCCAACGCTGAACGTAGCGCCCCGCGATTTGAGGTCGGAAAGCCAATCCGCATAGTCCCGCTTAAACTTTTCAGTATAGAGCGGATTAGCAATGAAGGCATCAATATTGATTTCCACCTTCTTGTCATTCTCGATCACGGCGGCGGCGAACTCGTCATGCATCGAACGCGGGATTCTCTTCCCGAAGTCATCAAACCATGGTCTTTCGTCATAGATGCCATCCGAATTGCTCCAGTGCCCGCAGAACCACCATGGATGCGCAACGATCGTGATCAGGGGGTGCGTGGCCAGGTACATGTTCTGGCGATGATAGCTTCGGATGACGGCTTCGTGATCCCACGGCACGTAAAGCGGAAAATGAACGCCCCCAACGACATAGTCCATGCCGTATTTTTCAACGTGCTCTTCGGTCAGAACCATGGACGGCTCATCGTTATAGGGTCCGCCTTCCCGGATTCCGAAATTTCGATCCCCGCAATCTTCCGTGGCCATTTTTTCGAGTTCCCATTTCGACAGGGTGCTGACCTCGACCGAAAAATGAAAATGATCGGACTTCGAGATGGTCAGAAACTCGGCTCGCGCATTGTCGATATCGACAAATTGCCTGGGGGTCGTGAGGTGGTCAGTGATGCCGAAATCAACGATCCCGCGGTCGGCGGCGCCTTGCACCAGGTCCGCCAGACTCATTAAGGCATCGTAGGAATTTCGTGTGTGGATATGCCAATCCGATTTTATCTTCATCGTTCATCTCCTTTGCCGGGCCTGCCGAAAAAAAAGGCCCCGACCTTGCGGCCGGGGCCCAAAGAAATGTGGTCGCTTCCGCGAACACGGTGTTACGACGTTCCAGTGGAAGCGCCACATGAAAAACTAACCATGGATCACCTCCTTCTCCAGGGATTCGGTTCATACACAAGCGGCCACCCTAGATTGGCCAGTTGCGCTACACCGATATAAAGCATACACAAACCCTGAGGTCTTTCAAGCCCAAATGGTAAAGTTGGTTTTTGTCGTTGTTTTTCTCTCGCTCTTTGTTGAATAAAATCAATATCAAAAAGAGAGAAGTGGGCGCGAGTTCCGGAAGGGATGAATTTTCTTCAAAAAGTACGATGTATTCTGACGATGGGCCGGGGCGTTGTCTCCGGGTTGCCGGAGGCCTCCGCCGACCGGGATCCGATGGACCTGTTCGGCGAGTGGCATAAAGCCGCCGGCAAGGCGGGGATCCTGTTGCCGGAAACGATTATCGTTGCCACCGCATCGGCGGATGGCCGTCCTTCCGCGCGGTGCATGTTGTTGAAGGGATTCGACCAACGAGGTTTTTGTTTCTTCACGAACTACGAAAGCCGCAAGGCGGGGGAGTTGGACGAGAATCCATATGTTGCCCTCGTGCTTCACTGGGCCGTCTTGCAGCGGCAGGTCCGAATCGAAGGGAAAGTGTCGCGGTTGAGCGAAGAGGAATCGACAGCGTACTTCCAATCGAGACCGAGAGGCAGTCGCATCGGCGCATGGGCGTCAAAGCAAAGCCACACGCTGGAGCAGCGCACTACGCTCGAGTCGCGGGCTCGCGAATTCGATAGCAAGTATCCCGGCGAACATATTCCGTTGCCTCCATTCTGGGGCGGATACCTGGTCGAACCCGACCGAATCGAGTTCTGGCAAGGCCGCTCGGACCGCCTGCACGATCGGCTATGCTTTCTGCGGGAGGCAGAGAGGTGGCGCGCGGAGCGTCTGTATCCATAGGGCTTTTGTCGAGGGGAAATCAGCAGATTTGGATTCCTCTTTTTTTGATCTTGGAAATCGCGTCGCTGGAAAGCGGCCGTAGGCGCTGGACGATCCGTCAGTACGCAACACAGCGCTTCCCCATCCCTGGCGAAACGAATTTCGCCGCGGTTAACCAGCTGTTCCGCTTGATACAACATATGCCGTACACGCTGGGTTGAGCGGGGGAAGTCGATGAGCCTACAAACCTACTGCAGCGACCACTGGCCACGGCACGACGTAGGAGTTTGAGTTCTTCTCCCGTGCGCCCGGTTGAGGATACCACGATCTTGCTCCTTCCTGAACTGGGCTACCTGCCCAAGTTTGGCAAGTTTCCGGGATTAAGTAAGCCCAATGACTCTCGAACTCTTGATCCGGAGCTCATCTGATTACTTCGCACATTTTGTCAGGTGTTCTTGCCCAAGCCTGGCGATACAAGCTATTACTTGACTTCGTAAGGCAATCAATAGGCTTGATTAAGGATGGGAAAAGGAGACCTAAGTGAGTTCAGGTAGATCCATTGTTGGAAATTTTTACGCAATGACTGGAATAAAATCCATGCGACTCAATCCGGTACGTGTTGTCGGATTCGGCGCGATCGCTCTATGCGCATGGGGACAGGCTGTGCGAGCCGAATTCCGCAATAGTAGCGCAGAGTACGGATTTGATTCCGGTGGATTGGTCGCATTTGTGGATTTTGACGGTGACGGATGGACGGATATCTACGCCGGCGGCCCCCTTTATCACAACCAAGGAGGCAAAAGGTTCGCCAACGTGACCGAGAAATCCGGCTTGGGAAGCGGTGACGGAATGTGGGGAGATTTCGACAACGATGGCGATCCGGATCTGTTCATTCGTGCAGGAGAGGGAGCACTGTACCGAAATCAGGGTGATGGCACGTTCGCGAAAGTTCCTACCCCTGCGCTACCGACCGTGAGTTCACTCGGAGGTACGTGGGCAGATCTGAACAATGACGGGTGGCTCGATCTTTACATCGGCGGATACGAGGCCTGGCAGCAGGCGGTGTACCCCGATGCAGTTCTCATTAACGAGGGTGGGAAATCCTTTCGGGTTCACTGGCAATCTTCTTCCAACGCCTGTTACTCAACGCGGGGTGTCACTGCCGCGGACTTTGACGAGGACGGGGATACGGACGTGTATACCTCAAATTATCGTCTGCAGCCGAATTTTCTGTATCGAAATGATGGCGGGTTAGATCTGAAGGAAGTTGCGGAAGAGTACGGCGTGGCAGGTATTCCGGACGCCGAAATCACCTATACCGGCGGCATAAAGTATAGAATCTGCGGTCATTCGATCGGTTCCGCGTTCGGCGATCTGGACAACGACGGGCACATCGATTTATTTCTCGGAAACTTCAGTCACCCCCCCGAGGATCAGGACCGGCCTCAATTCCTGCGGAACCGTGGTCCCGACGGCGAATTCCGGTTTGAAGACAAGAGTGAAGGGGCGGGGCTGGCCTGGCAGGAGTCGTTTGCATCTCCCGCGCTCGGCGACTACGACAATGACGGTGATTTGGACCTTTTCTACACCACCGTGTACGGAACCGGCAGCTATGGCATCAAGAATTACCCGGTGCTGTATCGAAACGACGGCGATTGGAAATTCGTCGACGTGACGGAAGAGCAGGGCGTTGCGGGGCTGGGTGAAACGTACCAGGCGGGATGGGCAGATATCGACAATGACGGTGACCTGGATCTTTGCAGCAACGGCAAACTATTCTTGAATGAGAACGAGAATGAAAACCACTGGCTGAAGCTGGGGCTGGCGGGAGACGGAAAACAGGTGAATCGTTCCGCCATCGGGGCCCAGGTGAGAATTCGCGCCGGGGATCGCGTTTTCGTGAGAGAGGTGGAGGGCGGAACGGGGCAGGGCAACCAGAACGATGTAACACTTCACTTCGGTCTTGGGAAAATCGCGGGCCCGGTTGACCTGGAAGTGTCCTGGCCGGGCGGATCGAAGCAGGCGGTGAAAGGGGTCAAGGTCGATCAACACCACGATGTCGTGTTCAAGGCTCTTTGAAGGCAATGACCTTCTTTGTGGCGTGCAACGGGTCGGACGACTGGTCGGGCAGATTATCTCAGCCTGATGACTCCGGGCCGGACGGTCCCTTTGCCACCATCGCCCGGGCCAGGGATGCTGTTCGTTCTGGCGCGAGCTGATGGCCGACGTCTGCGATCGATTCGTCTCACGATTCCCGGTTGATTTGCTCTTTCTCGATCAGCTCGGGCATTATGTCGACGACGCCGGGTGCGACTTCGATCGAGCCACCGTTCAATACGTCGATTCGATACAGGCGGCATGCCCCGACGTGGCCCTTGTCGGCGAGATGTTCCATGAGCGGTGCCGGTCGCTTCCCCTCTGGCAGGTTTGGGGAACACCGTGGTGCGGGTTGCCGGTTCGCGAAGACCTGAAGCACGCCACGATGTGGCGTGAGTTGTTCGGCGAAGACTTCACCATGCTCCCCCACATGGGAATGCCGGGTGCTGTTCCCATGCGCGACAGTTGGCCTGCCTACTACTGGTATGTCGAACACTATGGGGCGGTCGAGGCTACCCGGCGGGCAAACCGCTGGCACCGGCTTATCGGCGTAGCGCCCTCCGTACGGGTCAACTACCGCGAACACGGATTGGACGATGTGGCCGTCGAAATCCTGACCGGGCCGGCCCGCGGAGACTGATCATGGAACGCCGGTCTCCCGCAAGTGAAAAGGAAAAGAGGACCACGGTACGAGCCCGTACTCTCCGTGGACCATTTTTCCTCTCACCTTGCGCGGGTCACGGGCAAGATGCCCGTACCACGACCGGCTCTACAGTACTACCATCTCATCGGTTCTCGGATTCCATCCGCAATGCCGGTCGAAATGGTGCGGGCCATTGTTAAACTCCCTGGCGGTATACTCGAAAATGACCGCGCATCGTTCTTTCTCGGATTGATTCGGCGAGGAACGATGCACCAGCAAAGCGTGGAAAAGTAGCGCGTCTCCGGCTTTCACCTCCGCGGGGATTCGTCCTGCTTCCTGCTCGCCCGAAAGGATGGGATTGCCGGGATTATTATCCTCGTATGGAAGGACGCCCCAGCGATGCGATTTCGGAATAATTTCCAGGCAACCGTTCTCTGTGGTTGCATCGTGAAGCGCAATCCAGATCCCGATCATGTCGGGACGGCCCTTTCCCCAGTAGGCGAAGTCCTGGTGCCAGGGAAAGGCCGAACCGACCGAGGGGCGTTTCAACGTAGAAATCGCCCGATAATACAGAGGTTCGTATCCCAGCGCCAGTTCGGCAAGATCGACGATCGTTTGGTCCCCGGCCATTTCTCGAAACGTCGGGTGCTGCTCGATCAGGTTGTGGAGACAACGGACGGCAACAATGTTATTCTGGTCGTCCTTTTCGAAGATGTGCTCTGCCTCATCCGGCGATTCCAGCAACTGCCGCTCGACGTCGAATACGGTGTCCGCGATTTTTTGCGCGTAGTCGCGCGAGATCAAACTCTGGATAAATGCAAAACCATCCCGGTCGAACTGAAGCTTTAACTCGTCAGCGTGGAGAGCAATGTCCTTGGCGTTGATCACCCTGCGTCATCTCCGATCAAGAACCTTCCGTCTCTTTCCACAATTCCCGCAGCGTCTTGATGTCTTCTCTGATTGCCGCTTCATCATCACCGGGCGTTTCAATCATTAACCAGTCGTCGTATTCGACTTTCTTCAGCGCGGAGATACTCCCGCCGAAGTCAACGTCTCCGTCCCCCATATGCAGACTGCTGAGTTGCATGGAATGGGAGTCCTTGATGTGGACCGCAAAAATGTCCTTCTCGAGCATTTCGATCTCTTCCACCGGATCGTACCCGTTTGCAACGGCGTTTCCCGTGTCAAAGTAAACACCGACTTGATCCGAGTTGATGGTTTCCACTACTTCCTTGAGTTCGTCAGCCGCTAAGGGGGACTCCAGTGCAATCAGGACATCCCGTTCCGCCGCATACGGAAGTATTTCTTCAACGACCCTGATCATGTTGGCTTTCTTTATTTCTGTGTCCGGATGTGATTCTATATAACTGCAGAGAAGCATCAGGTTTGCGCCAAGCGCATGGCTGAAGTCCAGCACCCGCTCGATCAGTTCGACCGCCCGCGGTTTACCGGAAGAATCGATGAGGCTTGAATCATTGTTGAATGCACCAAGGCAAACGGACGGAACTCGGATGCCGAGTTCGACCCCCTGATCCCGAATGGCATGGAGTTCGTCCGCCGGCAGCATCAGGAGGCTGTCGTCGGGAGCGCCAATATAAGGTTCGACGCCTTCTATGCCCAGTTTAGCGGCGTTCTCGATGAATTTTTCGCCTTTGGGGCAGGCCCCGTATTGTGTCAGTCCGATGTGCATGAGGTTCCTCGTTGATCTAGAGTGTCATTTTCGCTTTCGATGTTCGCCAGTTCTTCTTGGTTTTACCCATAACGAAGTCGCTGATTTCAAGTGCTTCATCGATATCCTGTTTTCGATGTGAGTAATTGATGAAGGCAACATGCCAGGGGCAGAAGTAGAGGCCATATCGAAGGCATTGCCCGAAGAAATACTGGTGCGCGGGATGGTCACAACGATTGAATTCATTGGTGTGCCAGGTAAACCGGGGCATGGACGGCGTTGGATCAGCGATGGCCTTCGGCTCCTCCATGCCGTGCTCCTCGCAAATCTTGTTGAGCCCGTCGATGAGTTGTTGGCCGCGCTTCCAGAGGTGGTCTACCACCGGCTTTTGCTGCATGATCTTCAATGTTGCGTTGGTTGCCGCGAGGGAGGATGCCTCCACGAAAAACGTGCCGGAAGTCGGCGTTTCGTTCCATCGTTCCATGTACTTTTTCTTCCCGACAACCGCGGCGATCGGATAACCGTTTCCCAAGCCTTTGGAGAGGGTCGTCAAATCCGGCGTCACCGCGAGTATTTCCTGGGCACCGCCGAGCGCGGTCCGGAATCCGGTTTTAACTTCATCAAATATGACCAGTGCCCCGTGACGATGCGCGACGTCGACAATGTTCTGATAGTTCTCGGTTGTGAACGGTCGAGTATCCGCGGGACACAAAATGACGGCGGCAAATTTCTTTCGTGTTTTTTTGAAGAGCCTCTCGAGGTCCTCCGCGCTGCCGTCGAAAGAAGGGACGACCTCCCATGCCTCTTTCTGGGTGCCGCCTTTCTCGCCGTACCGCCACAGATCCGCCCATCCATGATATCCGCTGCGCGCAATCCACATGCGGCTGGTAATCTGGCGCGCCAGGCGTGCCGCCGCGACGGTAGCTTCGGTACCGGTTTTCAAAAACCGTACTCGTTCCGCCGACGGCACGGTCTCCACCAGCCTGCGGGCCACCTCGATTTGGATCGGGTGGTTCGTGGATGATTGGAAGGAGCTGCGCAGGATGCGAATCACCGCATCGTCGACCGGCTTGTAGGCGTAGCCCAGGATCACGGGGCCAATGCTGCAAAGCAGGTCGACAAATTCGTTTCCGTCGACATCCCACATCCGACAGCCTTTGGCCCGATCGAAGTAGGTTGGGAATTCCTGGTAGACGGGCTGCCGGGTCCCCTGCGCGCCGTTGGCGAACCACTTATCCGCTTCGCGGAGCAGTCCTCGCGAGGTCTTGAAAGAGTAGGGTTTGAATGATCTTGTCACTGATGCAGCTATTTCCTTCCGTGTTACGGGTCTTCGCGAAATTCTCGTTTCCGATTTATCGGAGAAAGTAGCAAGTATAAATCGAGCCGTAGGGGAGAAAAAGAGGCTCCGCTACACGGGTCGGATACCCGTGCTACTTGATGCGCTCCTCGAAATCCTCTATGTGTGCATACGCCTGTATCGTGCGCAAACGCAGATCCACGACAGGACCCCCGACGGTGAAATGATACAGGCTTTGCCACGTTGTATCCTGAATCCCGAGGGATTCGTGCGTGGCGTCGTCGAAAAAGCAACCGATGCCGGTCGAGCGAATGCCGGCCGCCTCTGCCTCCAGGTAAAGCACCTGCCCAATCAATCCCGTTTCCCAGTGTAGGTTCTTGTAGAACCAGGGTCCGTGACTCTCCAGTGCGTTTCGAAAGGAAGCCACCATCGACAATGCGAAGGCGCTGTCGGAGGCAATTTCCTGGTGACAGGAGATTTTTTTCGCTTCCTCCCGATAGTCGCCTTCCGCAAGAAGAAAGAGGGGAAGGTCGGCGGGGCATGAAACCGGGCGCTCCCACCTGAACTCCGCCCTGCAGCTCGACGCCATGCGGTCCCGTTCACTTTCGTCACGCAGAAGCATGTAACAACCCGGCCTTATGCCCTCAACACGATGCACGTACAGTGCAAGATGGATCTCAGGCTTCCACCAGAGGGTTGAAAAAGGAGAGCGGCAGGGCATCACCGCGTTTAGAAAGTGATGAAATTGATCCTGTGTGATCGCGGTTTTCCCATCCATCTCGTAGGCACTTCGTCGTTTGCGAATAATCTTTCGAGCCGACAACTCCCGGGTACCGGTAAGGAGGGGAGACGATTCCGGATCCGTGGACCTCGCGCCGGGCACCTTGCGGACAGTGGCCTGCCCTGCCTCGTCAATGACCGGCCATGGATGGTGGCCTGTGCTTAAGTGATTCGGTGCGCCGGCCCGTTGCGCACGCTCCGTCGGCCACGCCGGGTCAGTCCCTTCACAATCGTGGGGCGTCAGTTGCAGAAGAACTTCGGCATGCTCCGCTTCGGGCCCCTGTTGATCTGTAATTGCCAGGATCCCCGCGAGATCCGAGTCCGTGATATCGTTGCAGATCCGGGTCTTCCAACCGAGTAAACTTGCAGCGATCGTAACCGCTCCGATGGCGTGCCCCATATCATGGTGGCAATACCGGAACGCTCGTTCACCATATTTCCAGGATTCCCGCCAGTAGATTGTCGACAGGCCGATAAAGATTGAATTCGACCGCCACGCCGTGTCCCACTCCGCGCGGACTTCAAGCTCGTGATGATACGGTGTGTAGTGATACAGCCCGGACGTTGAGGTCAGCCCCTCAACAGGAGGTGCAATCAGGTATCCTTCCGTCGGATGCAGGTTGCCGCTGGATGGATTGCACCGCAGCGCCCAGCGGCGGTCGATATGCTCCTTCCAGGCCGACAGCGCGAGGCTGTCGTAAAAAAGTTGAGACACCGACGAGCGGTTGAACGGCAGGGAAGGACCGCGGGCTGGATCATAGATGGCGCTGAACGGGGGGTCGTCCCCGGGTTCCACAAATTCGAGAGGAATGCGTTCTGATCCTTCGTACGTTCGAAACGGGTCCGGCTGCGTGTCCCAGTCGAAATAACCCAGGTGATCGGCGTACCGGTCGAGATGATGCTTGGTACGTTGGTGGTATTGGATGACGGTTTGGAGCGGATCGGTCACGAGGCGGATTGTCGTGCTCAAGAAGATGGGAACATTCTACCCGGCTACGGATCCGAAATGTCGTTCACGAATTCCATGAGGACCAACCGCTGTCGCGCGACTTCCTCGCCGACCTGCTCCAGGAACTCCGAGCGATTTTCGCTTCGCCGGTAGGGGATGCCGTACGCATCTGCGATTTTTTCGTAGTCAGGGTTGCTGATCGTTGTCCCGAACGCGCTGTTGTACTTGTTTCTATTCATGCCGGCCCGGATCGCGCCGTAGCAATTGTTGTTGCTGACCACGATCGGCACGTTCGTGTTTTCCTGCACGGCGACGGCGAGTTCGGGGAGGGTAAATTGCATGCCGCCGTCGCCAAGAACGCAGAGAATCTTGTGGTCCGGGCAGGCGATGCGCGCTCCCAATGCCTCCGGAAGCGCTCCGCCAAGCCCCCCGTAGCCCATCGGGTAGTGGAACGTCCTCGGCGCATACCCGGGTGCATAGCGAAACCACCAGTACCCGATGTTGCAGCGGTCCGCGAACAGCACCGTGTCCCTCGGGAGAGTTTCCCGGAACGACTCAATAAACGACAGATCTTCCGGATTGGCGCGCCGCCGCGTTTCGACACGTTCGGCGAGTTTCTGCTTTGCTTCCCCGGCCCAGCTCCCGGGTGCTGGTGAGGCGCCGTTTAGCTGCTCCAGCAACGTCTCGCACGCGCGGCGCGCATCGGCGTGCACGGTATGATCCGCGGGATAGCTGCGACCAAATTCCTCTTCGTCAATGTCGATGTGGATCAGCTTGTCGCCCAGGGGTAGTTTAAAATCGGAGGTATCCTCCTGCCGAAGCATCGTTCCAATCGCCACGACAACGTCCGCACTCGCATAGATTTCGTCGAGTTCCGTCGGCACGATGCCGTCCGGGAAAATGACGTTGGGATGATCTCCCGGGACCACGCCCCGTCCCAGCACCGTCGTACTCACCACCGCGCCAAGTTTCTCCGCCAGCGCCTGGATCGCATTTCCGGCGCCGGAAACCGCTGCGCCGGTGCCGGCGATAATCAGCGGCCGCTTTGCGCCTCGCAGCATCGTGGCGGCGGTTTCGATGGCATCCCCGTTCGGCTCGAGCGGAGACGAGTCGATGCCATCAGGAATTGAAACCTCGCCCTTCGCGGCCAGGACGTCGGTGGGAATCTGCACGTACGCTCCGCCGGGCCGCCTCACCCGAAGAGACTGGATGATATTGGCAATCGTGCCCGGAATTTCGGCGATGGTTGCGCAGTGCGCGGCGTATCGGCTGACCGGTTTCGCCAGGTCCAGGGAATTGTTCAGGTCGTGCAGGCCGCCCCGGTTCTTTCCTACCAGCTCGGCCCGGGGAGTGGAGGCAATGACCAGCATCGGCACCGTATCGGTTGTGGCCTGTCCCAGCGACGAAGTCAGGTTGGCGACGGCAGGTCCACTGGTAATACTGACTGCCGCGATTCGGCCCGAGGCGCGGGCAAACCCGTCGGCCATGAACCCGAGACCCTGCTCGTGGCGCCCAAGAACGTGGCGGATTCGGTCGCACCGCGACAGCGCGTCGTACACGGGGAGGCTGTGGCCGCCCGGTATTCCAAAGACGGTATCGATCCCGCAGGCGAGCAGCGTTTCGACGACGGCGTCGCCTCCGGTACAAGTTTTGGATGTCACGCGGGCAATATCTACGCTGGAGCAGGTCGGAATCAAGGACAGAATACGAAATTCGTAGCTTTATCGGTGGATCTTGTGGCACAGTCCGCTTTCTTTACTACATTCTATTTCATTTCTGATATGCACCTCCTCACGAACCAGAGTGAGACTGCTCTTGGGAGATCCAAATGGCCGAAAAACTGCAGGTTGGAATCATTGGGGCATCCGGATGGATGGCCGGGGCGCTGTCTGTGGGCGTCGAGTACGACAACGACGGTTTCGATCCCGAGTCGAGGGTCGGGACCAGGAACCCGGATGCCGCAGTCGCGGCGCTGTGCGATCTCAACCAGGATGCGATGGAGGACCGGAAGAAGCAGTTGGGCCTGGACGGCGCTCGGCTGTTTACATCGTACGACGAGCTGCTTGCCGACCCGGATATCGACGCTGTCGTGATTGCCGTGCCAAACAACCTGCACGCTCAATTTGGCGTCAAGGCGCTCGAGGCGGGGAAACACCTGTTTTTGGAAAAACCGTTCGCCACGACGGTTGA
>Ga0310121_10000678_pt1 | contig 36516 bp, 29 predicted proteins | sample CB27_Tmax_986_MG_FD_203504 | JGI IMG/M metagenome (GOLD analysis project Ga0310121, IMG submission 203504) | Marine microbial communities from Western Arctic Ocean, Canada - CB27_Tmax_986 | ecosystem: Environmental > Aquatic > Marine > Oceanic | place: Canada: Western Arctic Ocean | collected...
GGTGGGAAGATGATGCGCAGTTCGACAAGACGACGGAGCTTAAGTTGGCTCTGTTTGCTGGTGGTCAACAAGTCGGCACCGTGGCCGTCATACACTACCGTCGACTCAACCGACAAGAAGAATCGCTGCGCAACGGACTCCTCAATGTGACAACGACCACAGGCCAGAAATGCCGCGTAGTCAACGGTGGCATGGCCAGTGGAGAAGCATCTATACGGATCGAAACTACCGCTATAAAGAGGTGCCTGACGATCTCCAAGGTCTCACAACACTACAGCTCGCCAATGACGATGCCGGCTTGCACGGGGACCTGTATCTGAGTTTTGAGACGGTCACGCCGATCACCTTGTATCTTGGCTACGACAAACGCATTGGCGATCCGGTGGCATGGTTGACGGACGACGCCAACGGTTTTGTGCAAACCAACCAGCGAATCAAGACGGACGACACCGAGTTTGACGTCTATCGCCAAGACCACCCCGCTGGCCGGGTCCAGCTCGGCGGCAATTTCAATGATGCTGTCGACGCGAATAAATCGAACTTTGTCTGGGCTCTTCGCCGACGGCCATTTCCACTGCTGGAACAGCACACCACGGTCGATGAGGCGGTTGCCAAGCTGCCGACGGCCAATGCGGCTCGCGGACAGGCACTGTTCTATGTCGATGGCGGTGCCACATGCTCGACATGCCATCGGGCCGACGCGAGCGGCGTTGGCTACGGCCCTGGTTTGTCACACCTTGTCAAAAGCAATGACCGGAGGCATGTGATCCAGTCGATTCTGGAGCCCAGTGTGAAGATTACCGAAGGTTTTGCCGAGCAGGTCGTTGAGACCGGGGACGGTCGCACGATCACTGGTCTGTTGCGAGCCGAAACCGATGCTGGAATCTCTCTAATTCAAAAGGATGGCCAATCGGTTTTCGTCAAGCGAGAGGAGATTGACAAACGATATTCTCAAAACATCTCACCCATGCCGGTCTTCGCAACCTTGCTAACTGCTCAGCAGGTGGCTGACCTTTCATCTTGGCTGCTCAAACGTGACGCCTCACGGGCGGAACTGGAACCGGAACTGTCGCGCGCCAAGGAGTGACGTCGGGTATCGCAGGCAGTTCCACGTGCCCCTGCCAGATAACGTAACGGGCCTTCAGGAAACTGGTTTTTAACGTTATAAAGGTAGTATCCACCATGAGAATTCTGAACCGTTCAGCAGCATGTCTGCTGGGCTCGGTCGCAGTCGCCGTATTTGCCTCCCAAGCAGCGATGGGACAGCCGAAACGGCCGAATATCGTCATCATCTGGGGCGACGACATAGGGCAATCGAACGTAAGTGCTTACACACGTGGCTTGATGGGATATCAGACACCCAACATCGACAAGATTGCCAGTGAAGGGATGCTTTTTACGGACTACTATGCGGAACAGAGCTGCACGGCGGGGCGAGCTTCATTTATCACCGGTCAGCACGGCATGCGAACCGAATTGACGAAGGTCGGACTACCCGGAGCTAAGACCGGGTTGCAGAAGGAAGACCCGACCATTGCCACGCTCCTACAAGCCCGAGGTTATGCGACAGGTCAAGACGGGAAGTCACTATCGGCTATGCACCCAAGTCATTACAATCCTAGACCCCCCACTACCCATGGGCACTCCACGGCGGATCCGTGCAGGTCCAAACAGAAAGGATAGGAAGATGGGAGCCAACGAAAAAGCACAAGAATTGGGCGTTTCTTTAGAACCGCTGGAGCCAGGCTATCTGAATCTCTGCATACGTAGCGGCAATCTGTTGATCACATCAGGCCATGTCAGCGACCTCCATGGGGTGTTGGGCCAAGACCTCACAGTCGAGCAAGGCTATGAGGCGGCGGCCGATTGCGCCCGGAAGATTCTTCGTTCCGTGCACGATACGCACGGCACTTTGGAAGGGTTGAGGGTGTTGAAGCTATTGGGGTGTGTCTATTCGGCCCCAGATTTCACCGATCAACATCTCGTCATTAACGGTGCGTCGGATCTGTTGCACGAGCTCTACGGGAAAGAGGGAGACGGGCATCACGCTCGCAGCGCGCTCGGTTTCGCTGCGTTACCGACCGGCGCGGCTGTCGAAGTCGAGGCCATATTCGAAATTAAGTAGAGACGGGGTTTGTCAAAGCGCGGCGTGGCCGATGGATTTTGATATTCGTGCTTGGGAATTCATGAAAACGGACAACTTGCTTCTTACCAGTCCCTACGTCGCCCCGAGCAAAACCCACGTTGTCTCGTTGAACAAAACACTACCTTCCGAATATGAACGTGTTGCGCAGGGTCAGCAGGGAATAGATGCCAGACGAAGCCGTTATGCAGTGGCAACCATCATGGACGCCCATAGAAACCCAAAGCAGATTCGCGGCCATCATCAGGGCAAAGCCCCAGCGGCTCTTGGTTGCCATCGTCATGCCGACGAGTCCCAAAGGTATCGCAATCCAGCCCAGCAATTGAATTGACATGATCCCCTCGCCGACCCTGTCACGGGTCCCTTTGATTCCCAGTTAACTACCCGACTGGTTGCTAAGCGAGGTGACGTTTGAAATGTTACTGAGAAACGGTTGAAAAAACAGAATGATGCATAAAACGGCTGGAAAAGCACGAAATGGAATCACGGGTTTCGTTTCGTCTTGAATCGTTGCTGGTCCGAGCCAGCGAAGCGGACCACTTCTCGTATTCGTCGAGGCAGTCCGCCGCGTCGATGAACTTCTTCCAGACGAGGCGGCCGCGGAATCCATACTCCTGGCCGGACTCCACTTTGTTGACGACATACTGGAAATCCCAGGCCGGACGTGGAAGCTTCGGCAGTTTGAACTTGTAGAGGCTGAAGCGAATCTGGTCGCGAGGTGTGTGCAACCTATCAAACATGAGGATGAGTGTCATGTCACGACCCGCTCGGCCATAGTAGAACGGCTTGGCGATGCGCGGCCAGTCGTACGACCAGGTATTCAGCCGAAACTCGACGTCGTTGTCATACTGCAGATCGTCCGCGGCGAGAGCGCGATAGTTTCCGCCGCGATTCCAATCAGGATGAGCTTGCTTCGCGTCCGCGGCGATCCACGCTTCCATTGCGTCGCTCGAATCGTGACCGCGGAAATGAAGCGAAGCCTCTCGAACATCGTTCATGTAGTTCGCGAAAAAGAATACCGCGTAGCCGTGTTTTCCAAACAGGCTCGCATCCCGCGGCGTGCATCGAAAATCGAAATCGACATAATGCGGATCCTGGACGGTGTACGTCAGGCTGCTGGCGACGCGCCAGGGGCTGTCAGCGGCATTCCGCACCAGCTTGACGGACCTGCCGTCGTTCAAGCGGTAGAGCGTGTATCTGCCATGACGAGGGGTGAACTTGTTGTGCGAACTCCGGTGCCCGGAGATGATGTGTTCAAAATTTAATCCGGCCGACGCCCCGCTCGTCTCCGGATCGAACGCGTCAAATCCGCTGGAGTGTTTGATATTGAACAGCGAATCGATACCGCTCAACTGTCCAGGAGACTGCGAATTATCCCGAAACAAAACCGACAACTCACCCGATTCGATGTGGGCACTTTGAACTGGTTCCATTTCTCGCGCCGCGGACGTTACGACTGATAAGATCGCCGCGAAGATCGCTGGACTCGTCCGCGGCACGCGAGCGAACGGTCTCTGAAAAAGTTGAGTCGGACACATGTCGTGGTTATTTACTCACGTCGATCCCATGGTTGGACAAGGCTAGGCTCATTGGCATAACGGTCCATTTGAAGCGTCAACTGGACACCGGCGCCGGGTGCTAACCGCAGATGGAACGTCGGGGCGTCAGCGGTGATCCGCCCGTTATTGAATGTCACTGTTCGAATCTGGTGTTCACCATAAGCGCCTCCTTGCACCACCAATTCACGAGAATCCGTGGGGTTTACATTCACCACGGTCACCACGGTTTCACGATCCGTCATCCGCTCGACCAAGGCCGCCACATCCTCGGGTAGCCCACTGCGGCGGGCCACGGGATCGAAGTACCGCAACCGGGCATGGAGCAAAGCACCCCCGCTGGGGGTTTCCAGCGCACCAAGCATCAACTTCAATAGATGATCAACGGTGACCGGGTTCTTATCCATCGGATCGTCTGCAAGTCGCGTGTCAGGCGTCGTGGTATCCGAGCGCATGGCCGCATTCTTGCGGCGTATCGTTTCAAAGTCGCTCTGCAGGGCTCGCACTGGGAATTCCGGGTCGTCGCCAGCCAGAAAGCGGAACCAGCCGTCCCGCGACACCAGCCCACGGTCGGTTGGATCCATGGACCAGTAATACACGTCTCTGGCCCCAGCGGACCAGGGAGTCTCTGACCAGCTGTACCAGCCATCGTCTCCATACATCGTCGGATACATCGTCTTGCCGTCAATCGTCTTGGCCTGGGCATTAATCGTCTTGATGATGTTTCGCCAGACGTCGGCATACTTCCGGTCACCGGTCAACAGCGTCGCGTTGCCGAAACCGATACGACCCAAATGAACCGTATTGCGATTGGCCGTTTCGTCCGAACCCGGAACAGCCACCGTGAAGCCCCATCCGTAGACGCCACCGTACCACTTCCCATCCGTCGCCCCGCCGATAGAACCATCCAATCCGATATTCGATGGAATCACCCCTCCGTTCTCTTGGGTGCGTTCGCACCAGGCATCGACATACTCGATCAACCACTCCTTGTACTTCGGTTCGTGCGTCAACATGTAGGCGTTGGCAGCGAGCGACGTGGCCACCAGATTTTGCGGATGATCGCCCACTATGTCGTTGTAGTCCTTGAAGTGCTCGACCATCTGCTCGTAGGATTCTTCGCCGTGCAGCGGATCAAAACGGCCCGCGACCTCGATTGGGTCGCCGGCCCAATCGAGCCCGGTCGCTTTCCGCATCAACGGGCCGCGGCTGCCGTTGAACAGGCTGCGGATGATCTTGTGCTCAGGGTCGTAATTCGGCGCGCCTGGTTCTTCATTCAGATAGAAACCAGCGAATCGGCGCACGCGTCGATGGAATTCGTACGGTGAGGGATCGGCCAGTCCCAGCACGTTGAAGACGGTGAGTCCCTCACCATTGTGCAGCCAATCCATCGTCACGGGAAACTCTTTGTAGTACATGCCGTCCCGCGCAAAGGGCACATCAACCGTCTTGGCCTCGGTATACTGGCGGAGATGCCCCTCCCATCCTTTGCGTGTCATCCGCAAAATTTCCTCGGAACCACCGAGCGCGTACAGGAGCGGCCAGTGGTTGAGGTTTTCGATCGCATCATCAGGGCCGTCATCCCCACCCCATCGCTCGACGCAAAGAAGATAGCCGCGCACGTCGAAATACTTGTCAAAGAACTCCTGGCAGGCCGACGTGTGGGCCCGAAGAAGTTGACGTTCCATCACCGCCCAAACGGGTGGAACCATCGGATCGACCACGTCAACGGTCACGCCGAACGTGGCATCCGTTGGCGCGATTAGCGCGAGCACCATTGTAGAAATGGCGAGCTGATTTCTCATGCTGTCGTCTCCAAACTCAATGTTTTATCTTAGATACTGCTTCTCGATTTTGGCTGCGACCGTTCCCAGCGCATAGTATCCGACGGAGATTCGGCCCACGTGGGTCAGAATGTCGAACGCCTTCCAGCGCGGCCAGCTGTATTCGTCTTCCATCCACGGGATGCGTCGGGCATGGGCCTCGGCGATCGACCGCTCCATTGGGCAACCCGTGGCGACCGTCATGATCTCCGTCGGCGACTCGATGCGGGGAGTGGCCAGGGTTTGGCCCGAGAGTGCATCCTCGGCTTCGACTTGAACGGTTTCTCCCGGCTTGATTCGAGCACGCGGCTCGTGATGGCGACTGAACTCGAAGCTGGGAGAATCCGCGTTCACGTACTGCATGCCAATTCACTCCGCCAACTTTTCGTATTCGGCCAACAGGGGTCGATAGGCATATTGGTTGAGCATGGCAATGAGGCCACGGTCACTTTGATCCTGGGCCACATCCGCCAACGTATTGATGCAGTTGAACGTCTGCTCCAGCGCCTGTTCTAAATGTTCGATGGCCGTCTCGGCATCGCCTGCCTCATTGGCGATGGCCGCCTCGCGAACCGCTTTGACCGCCGCGAGATACTCGAGGACATACTCTCCTCGTTTCGCATAGTAAAACAATAGCGGTGCCGCACCGCCGTTGATCGCTCCCTGCGATCGGTAAAGTTCAATCATGAACTCGGTATACGCGTCCGTAGCCTCTTGCCACCAATCCGGAATCGGCTCCGGGACATAGTGTCTCATCAACATTCCATCGACCGGAAACGCGAAGCCGAGATCGTGGCTGTCGATCAGATTCGTGGCGGTTTCGAGATGCTGCCAGCCGATCCACAATCGTTCGGCGGCGGCACCGTTTCCAGTCGTCGTGGTCCACAGTTCGTTGTGGGCCGCCCGCGGCGTCAGTTCCCGCTGCCAAGCCGCGCGAGATAGGAAATAGACCGCTGGGTCCAATTCTCCGGGAACCCAATAGCGGGTCGAGAATCCGTCCCAGCCATGCTCTTTCAAATGCTCCATCAAGATTCCCATGCTCTGCATCGACGACTGAGGTAAGATCCCCACATTGTCGTCCGCCAACGTCATAATCAGCTGGCTCCTCACCCTTTCAGCCGGCAGCTTGTCCAACAGATGACGATTCTCCACCACGCGACGCGCTGTGTAATCGACGAAATTCAAAGTTGCAGTTCCCGCCGGAACGACTTCGTCGAGCAGAGGAAACAAAGCAGGATCAATACCCGTAATCGTCAGATCGACTGGTGTGCCGTCGGCTCGCAGCAGCAGCCGGTCGTCCGCCAATGTTTCGTGTAAAAAAGCCAATCCGACGAGATTGCCTCGAATCGCCTGCTCGCCTCGCTCACCGGACGCAATCAGCTTGCGCTGCGCGGCCGAATCGACTAATTGTTCAACCGACCAGTCCGTCAAGATACCCCGGTCGTTTAGCAGGCGCATCGCCTCGTCGGCGTGTTGGTCCCACTCCGGGAACTCAGGCAGAGTCAGATAGAGTTCATCAATCGTGGGATAGGTTTCCAGATAGGCGCGGATCTTGGTGGCGACAAGTTTCCTCAGCACCTCGTCGCGCGGCCCCTGTTCGGCCGCTGGAACGATCGTCAGATCCCGCAGGCCGCGCCCGACCCGCGAACCTGGCAGCACGCTCTGAAACTCACGTGGAAACTCCAGTGGTGAGATGCTTATGCCAACCGACATGCCCAACTTGTGCGCTGCGGCGATCAAGCCCCGTAAGTGCGCGATTCCAGCGCGCGTCATTTCCTTGGGCGTACTGAGACCCGCGAAATCGGGATTCTCAAATCGCTTCTGACCTAAAAAGACCTTCTTGCCGACCGTATCTCCGTCCACGGGATATACATTTCCCCACCACAAGACGGACGTCTGCTTGGCCACACCCCGAAACTCATACTGCACGAACGGATGCCAGGGATAGACGCTGAGCATCAAACGATTGAATTTCATCTTGGCCAATTGCCGGAGAAACTTTTCGTGCTCCTGGAGTCCCCACGACTCCGGCCCCATGGCGAAATCATTGATCGTTCGCCACGTCCGCGACCTCAGCTCCGGCTCCATGACAACGTCGTGGCCGCCGATGTCAATCGGCTGTTTCTCAAGCGGAACAATATCTCCCCGAAAGAGATACCGAATCCCGTAGCGATGCCCCAATTCGTAGGCCGACCATAGGGTTGCCGACGGACTGCCGCCGCCGACGATCAGCGTTGGCTTGCCGCCCATCACTAGACTGCGTAAGACCAACCCCTGATCGCTCATTTGGGGCCAATCGGATCCGGCTGCCTGGTCCACATGCGAATTGGTCGTCGGACTGCCAAGAAGAACCACGTGGGTGGTATCAGCGACCGGTTGCGTGCCCACGGCCACCTCAACGTCCTTGAACAGTTGACGAAACTGCGCGGCCAATTCCTGGGCGGCGTAACGCTCGATCTCGGGAGCTTTGTGTCCAAACACAATGGACACCGACGCGGCCGTTGCGTTATCCGCGACGAGGACGATCAACCCACAAATCGCCAGGACACTTGGCACAAACCTGCTTAAACTTTTCGTTTTCTGGGACATATCGCACTAACCTCAAAGTGTGGGCAGAGATGGCTCGAAGCGGCCGGCTCAAAGCGAATGTCATTCGCTCGGTTCGGCAAAACAATACAGTTTGTGTAACGTTCGCACAAAAAGCCGATCATTGGCGATCGCGGGAGTGGCGATCACACTGTCGCCGACATCGTTCTTGGCGAGGACTTCCAGGGACGGGCCGGCGTTCAACACCACGATATTCCCGTTTTCACCAGGCACATAGATGCGCCCTCCGGCAGCAATCGGCGATGCGTAATAGTTTCCAAAGTTCTGGATGCGCTTCTTCTCCCAGATCTCACTGCCGTCCTCCAGGTCAAACGCCGCCGAGATACCGCCTTTCTTGACGACGAACAGGCGGCCGTCGTACGCCAATGGCGATGAGATGTTGGAAGGGGCTTTGCTGTCCAAGTTCCAGACCATCCGTGACTCGGTCACATCGCCGGCGCCGCCACCTTGGATCGATTGGATAATGTTCCCGCCTCCCACCATGTTCTCAGGGGATTGGAAAGCGCGGTCGATTTCGTCGTCGACAAGCAGGCCGTCCTGGTCCGCATCTCCTTGGTCGAATTTGTCGTGAAAGGCATCTTCCAATTCCGACTTGTCAAGCATGCCGTCTTGGTTGGTATCGCGCCACTGCAACAGCGCGTACTTGAGCACGCGGTCCGTGTCTCCGTAGCTCTGGACCGATATGTAAATGCGATCACGCCATACTGCCGGAGTGGTCATGATCGTGCGGAGCAACGAGTTGCATGTCCAGCGTTCGTCGCCCGTTTCTGGATCGTATCCCTTGAGCTTTCCGGAGCCCGCCACCACCACATCCGTTTGACCGTCCGCCGTACACAAAACGGGTACGGCATAACCTCCCAGCATCTCCGGACGAGAAACCTTCCATCGCAGCTCGCCGCTCAACTTGTCGACAGCGATCAGATAGGGATCGAGATCGTCATCGAGATTAAAGATCACCGTGTCCTGGTAGACGATCGGCGAGTTGGCGGCCCCCCAACTCATCAGATAAAAGGGCATCGGCAGCGGATACTTCCAAAGCACTTCGCCGTTGGAGGCGTTCATTCCGATCAACCCGATCGTGCTGAAGTGCACGAACACGCGCTCGCCGTCAGTAGCGGGCGTCGAGGAGGCCTGTTCGTTGGGGGAGGTGATTTCAGGAAGCGTTCCGGTTTCGAATTTCGTCTCCCAGAGCAGCTCGCCGGTCTCCTCGTCCAGCCCCAACACGACGAATTGGCCGTCCTCCGTGAGGTTGGTCGTGAAGACTCGCCCCTGGGAGATGACTGGACAGGCCACGCCCGGACCGAGCTCCAGGGACCACGCGACGTTTTTCTCCGCGGAAAATTCCGTTGGGGGGTGATGGCTTTCCTTAGCGACTCCCGTGGCGTTGGGTCCACGGAATTGCGGCCAGTCCTCGGCAGCTGCTTCGCCAGGCAAAACACCGCCGTACCACGAGCCCATCACCAACAGGATTCCAAATAAGCCACGGATCGATCGGATCACGCTGACCTCCCTTGTTATTGCTAAGTTTTCTTGGTCGCCGATGGTCGCCAACGAGTGTGCCCCATCGCGCTGGATCTTCACGAAAACAGTCGGGCCGGTTAGAGTGGGACTGGAACCTCGCTCCATGGCGCCAATGACAAAGCGTAGTGTGAGCGAGCGCCCATTACAACTGGCACGACAAGGCAGAAACTACGTCAAACCGGTTATGGGATCACCGTGATACAACGCCGTAGGGCGCTGCAGTGGATCGTGCCAGGCGGCGGTTCGCGGCAAACCAAGCGCCTGATATATAGTGGCTGCTAGATTCTCAGGTTTTTGCGGATCGTCCTTCGGAAAAGCGCCGTCTTTGTCCGACGACCCGATTACCCGGCCACCCTGAACGCCGCCACCGGCCAACAGGACCGATTGGACCGCTCCCCAATGATCTCGGCCAGGCAGCGCATAGTGACTCGCCAAGTGGGAGATTTTGGGTGTGCGGCCAAACTCGCCGCACATGACGACTAACGTCGATTCCAGGAGTCCAGATTCATCAAGATCGTTCAGCAGAGCCGAGACAGACTGGTCCATCGGTGGTAATAGAAAGTTCTTCAAATTCGGAAATGCGTTGCCATGCGTGTCCCACGACTCGTTGTTGCCTAAGTTGACCTGGACCAGATTCACACCTACCTCGATCAACTGCTTAGCAAGAAACAGCGACCAACCGAAGACATGACGCCCGTATCGATCCAGTTGCTTCGCGTCCGCGTTCTGCAAGTCGAAGGCGCCACGCAACTTCCCGTCGGCCAGCATCCCAATGGCCAATTCCTGAAATCGATCCAACGACTTCGATTCGGCCAGCCGCTCTAATTCGCGCTGTTGGTGCTCAATCTCAGAGAGCAAATCGACCCGGCCTCGAAAACGGGTTGCGGTCAACCCTTCCGGCAGCGATAGCGAGGGAGCTGTAAACGCAAAGTTCTGAGGGTTCTCGGCGCCTCGAGCATGATGGAAACCGTATTCCGGCCAAGCGCCATAAGAATCGGGATTGAATTGGCAGCAATCCAAGAAATACGGATCCCGATTGGGGCCGAGCGCTCCAGCAAATTGTCCAGGAATCACACGACCGGTCCGGTGAATCATTTTCTCTGGAAGCACAATCGCCGGCGGTAAATTGTTCCGAGGCTGAGTGACCTGGCCCGCAATGGCGGCGATGGCCGGATGGTCCGACTTCTTGGGCGCCGAGCCATTGAATCCGGTCGGCAGTGGTGTCCGACCAGTGAGCATTACCAGATGGCCTTCCGAATGTTCATTGTACGGGTGAGTCAGGCTCCGCACCAACGACCACTTGTCGCTGCAAGCCGCCAGCTTGGGCATATGCTCACAAATCTGCAGTCCAGGCGTCTTGGTGGCAATTGGCTTAAACTCACCTCGGATGTCATCGGGTGCGTGAGGTTTGAGATCGAAACTATCGTGCTGGCCCAGTCCACCGGAAAGGAAAATAAAGATGACTCGCTGCGCCGGGCTGTTCGCCACGACCGTCTCGGCCTTAAGCTGTTGGACATGATTCATGCCCATGCCCAGCAAGCTGACCGCCCCAGCCTGAAGGAACTGGCGTCGAGTTGGCTGCGGGTGCTGTAATTGGTTCGCTGGACGCATTGAATGCCTCGCACGCACGTTTTGAAGTTGCGCTAGGTTAGATTTCCTCGGAAAATGTTAACCCGACGCGTAAGCGAGGGACGCATTGAACACGCGAACTTCCCTCGCTTACGCGTCGGGTTACCAAATAGCGCAACTTCAAAACCTACGCGTCGGGTTACCAAAAAGCGCAACTTCAAAACACATACGTTCTCCAGCAGCTCATCCTAGCTGAGAAAAGGGCGATTTGTAAAGAACATAACAGAACGAGGCAGCGAAATAACCCGTGAACTGCTATGATGGCTTCAAGTCAGACAATCCGAGTCAGGCGATTCCGCAGATCACACTTTGGCAAAGGGCATCCGCATGCGACGACGCAAGTTCCTAGTCGCCTCCAGTCTTGGTGCCGCTGGACTAACGTTCGGCCGCCCCCATGGCGCCGCGGCCAGTAGCGCGCCACCGTTGCGTCCAACCGCTGCCAAATCGACGATCCTGTTTTTTCTTTGCGGTGGCGCGTCGCACATGGACATGTGGGACCTCAAGCCCGACGCGCCAATCGAATACCGGGGTCCGTTCCAACCGATTGCCACCAGCGCCTCTGAAGTGCGACTTTGCGAGCATTTACCGTTGTTGGCCCAACAGGCGCATCATCTGGCCGTTGTCAACTCGGTAGGAGGAACGGTCAATACGAACGATCATCACGCCGGATACTATTACAACCTCACCGGTCATGTCCCGGACCAATCTTTTCTGACGCTCGGAAACAATCGCACGCCGTTTCCAGATGACTGGCCCTTCATGGGAACCGTGGTAGGCGCCAAACGTTCGCCTCACGAGTCACTCCCGAATGCCGTCACGCTTCCACACAAACCCAGCGAAGCGCCTTACACGCGCCCCGGCCAATTCGCCGCGCGACTCGGCGTGGAACACGATCCGTTGTATCTCCACGGCAGTCACGACGAACCTCTAAAATTTCAATCGCCGGCTCTTGTCCTCGAAGGCGACATCACCGTGGACCGATTGACACGGCGGTACTCGCTGCTGCGTGACATGGATACGGCACGTTATCAGTTTGATCGCCGGGCAGAGACGCGCACCTGGGAACGACAACAGGATCGGGCTCTTTCGCTGCTCATGTCGTCACGAACCGCCGGTGCTTTCGATGTCTCCAGCGAACCGACTGCGATCCGGGAGCGATATGGCCAAACCCTTAACGGCATGAGTTTGTTGTTGGCGCGGCGACTGGTCGAAGCCGAGGTGCCGTTCGTCACCGTGTTTTGGAGAGAGAATGCCAACGCGCTGAAAGAGAAGTGTCGCAGCGCCGGAGGGTGGGACACACACGGGAACAACTTCAATTGCCTGAAAGAGAATCTTTTGCCGGAATTCGACCAGTGTTTTTCGGCGCTGGTCGAGGACCTAGCCAATCGCGGCATGCTCGACCAAACCCTGTTGCTGGTCACTAGCGAGATGGGCCGCAAACCGAAGATCGGTGATCCACGTTCCGGCGGCGAGTCGGGCGCCGGTCGCGATCACTGGACGCACTGCCTCACCGATGTACTGGCCGGCGGCGGCGTCCGAGGCGGCCAGACCTATGGAGCGAGCGATCGATTGGGAGAATATCCAGCCGACAAGCCGCTGACGCCGGCGGACATCACCAAAACCGTCTACCACGCCATGGGGATTGATGACCTCACCGCCCACGACAAACTGGGTCGTCCTTACAACCTGCTCGACGAGGGCGAACCGTTGACCTCGCTCTTTTGATTGGGTTTCACGCAGTCGGCGAAGCGAACGAAGCGCTGTTTGCCGCCAAGGGGTTTTGCTATTACGATTGGCGGCTCCCATCCAAGGACCCCCCTGCCCCGGGCTGATGAAAAGGCCGGAATATGGACTATTTAGAGCAAATGGTGTGCTTCGTGTTTGTTTCGCTGGGCCTTGATCATAACTCCGCCAAATGCTGTCTGTGCTACTGGTTGTCTGCCGGGGAAACACTGGCCAGTTGAAAATGTGGTGTTGCGTCGAATTTGGCTTCTTCCTGTTTTTGTGTCGCACCTGGATGACCCGAAATCAGCGTTTTGTTCAATGTGGTTGCGTGCGACAGCAGGAGTGTGGCGAGCTGTTCATCGCACAAAACTAACCGGGTTCAACACCGAGAATTCAACGCGTCAACCCCACATTTTCAACTGGCCAGGGAAACACTAGCCTGACTCGCAAGGAGAACGCGGTTTGCATTGCCAGCGCGGCATCGGTGCGGACTCGCATGGCAGCGTTCAGCTGGTTCGCGGGGCAACGGCCCCTCTCCTCGCTTGCGCGTCAGGCTAGTGTTAAGGTTGCATCGCAATCTATGTCAGCATTTGTCCGAGTTATGATCAAGGCCGTTTCGCTGCAGAGGAATTGGAAAATGCAAAATGAGAATTGCAAAATGCAAATTGTCCAGGAATGATTTTGTACTTTGCAGTTCTCAGTTCTCATTTTTCAATGCTTACGCATTACAATAAGACTCTACGAGGTATGACGTTTTCATCAGCCCACCCCTGGCCGTTCGATTCAAACGTCGATCGCTTTGGAAACGGAGAACCAGGCGCTTCCCGGGGAGGCTTGGCCGTAAGAAACCAGCGCCGTAAGAAACCAGTGCCGTAAGAGACCAGCGCCGTAAGAGACCAGCGCCGTAAGAGACCAGCGCCGTAAGAAACCAGTGCCGTAAGAGACCAGTGCCGTAAGAGACCAGCGCCGTAAGAGACCAGCGCCGTAAGAGACCAGCGCCGTAAGAGACCAGCGCCGTAAGAGACCAGCGCCGTAAGAGACCAGCCGCAGACAGCGATAAGCCGATCATCCAAGTCTCGTTCCGAAGTCCCGGTGATGAATGCCTGAACCATCCAATCAACTTCCCTTGCTCGACCTGGCTGTCGTCGCCGTCTACATCCTGGGTATTGTCGTTTTCGGCGCCTGGTTTTATTACAAGAGCCAAACGTTGGAAGGATTCACCGTCGGCGGCCGAAATCTACCAGGTTGGGCCATCGGACTTTCGATTCTGGCAACGTATCTCAGCAGCATCAGCTTCCTGGCATTGCCCGGCAAGTCCTATAGCGGGAACTGGAACGCGTTTGTCTTTACGCTGACAGTTCCGATCGCCTGCTGGATCAGTGCGAATTATTTCATACCGCTCTACCGGAGCACCCTGCAGACGACCGCGTACGAGCATCTGGAAGAACGTTTTGGATATTGGGCGAGGGCCTATTGCGGCGTCGCACTGATTCTCCTTCAGCTGGGTCGGATTGCCGTCGTCCTGTATTTGGTGTCGTTGGCGATGCAGGAACTACTCGGTTGGGACATTGTGGCGGTCATCCTGATTTTGGGATTCTTGACCATCTTGTATACGGTTGTTGGCGGCATTGAAGCGGTGATCTGGACCGACGTGGTCCAAGCGATTGTGTTGCTTGGCGGAGGACTGGTTTGTGCGGCTTTGCTCCTACTTCGAATGCCCGGAGGAGTCGAAGCCGCGATTTCGAGCGGATGGGAGCAGAACAAATTCTCTTTCGGAGGTTGGGGTTTTAACCTCGCCTTGGAAGGTTTTTGGGTGGTCTTCATCTTTGGCGTGGTGGACAACCTCCGTAATTTTGGTGTCGACCAAAACTTCGTCCAGCGGTTCTTGGCAGCCAAATCCATCGACGAGGCCCGGAAATCCCTGTGGTTGGGCGGACTGCTTTACGTCCCAGTTTCGGCGCTTTTCTTTCTGATCGGTACACTACTCTTTCTCTATTACGGAGCGCTTGAACAAACTCCAGGCGGATTTCCCGACGCCAGCGACAAGGTGTTTCCTTTTTTCATCGTTTCAGAATTGCCACCCGGGTTTACCGGCCTCGTCATCGCTGGTGTGATGGCCGCGGGGATGAGCACGCTCGACTCCAGTATTAACGTTTCGGCCACGGTGTTTGTCGTGGACTTTTATAAGCGCCTCGTCAACCGTAACGCTGAGGACGCACAGTTATTGAGAGCCACACGCTGGTCCTCCGTCGTCTTTGGCGTCGTCGGAACCTTGTCGAGTTTGTTTATGATTCGCCAAAAGGAAGCACTCGATATTTGGTGGAAGTTTTCTAGCATTTTCGGCGGCGCGATGTTGGGACTGTTTCTCGTGGGAATTGTCGTTCGCCGAGCGACGTCGCGAGGCGCAATGTTGGGCGCGATCGCTGGAATCCTCGTGATCGTCTGGGGGACGACGTGCCAAGATTTGGCGGAGAATTGGTCGTGGCTACGATTCGAGTTCCACCAATTCATGATCGGGCCCATTGCCACGGTAACAATCGTTTCCGTGGCCTGGCTCGATTCGCTTGTCAATCCAGCATCCAACCAACCGAAGAAAATGAACCGCTGATATGATTTGCATGATGAAGCGATTGAGTTGGTTCGTTCTCGCCGCGATGTTGGCCCAACCCTGCTGGGCCCAGCCATTCTGCAAACGAGAAAACATCTTTCCGCCGGGAGACCAACATGCGCACTCCAGCAGTCTCGTGGAGTGTTCCGATGACAGCCTGTTGGTCTGCTGGTTCTTCGGCAGTGGGGAACGCACCGCGGCGGACGTCTTGGTCCAAGGTTCTCGGCTGAAGAATGGGGCTGCATTCTGGAGTCCCGTGTTTGAGATGGTCGACACACCAGGCTTTCCCGATTGCAACCCGGTGCTCTTTCTCGATCGCCAGGATCGGCTGTGGATGTTTTGGATTTCCGTCCTGGCCGAACGGTGGGAGTGCAGCCAATTGAAGTATCGACGTGCCACGGAGTCGAGTGGCGACGGTCCGCCGAAATGGACCTGGCAGGACGTAATTCAACTCAAGCCGGGCGAGAGTTTTGGCCGTGTGATGGAGCAGCGGTTCGACGAGTTGGGTGTTGATGACGGTATGTGGGCCGAGTTTGCCAGGCCCTACCATCGCATGCTTTTGGAGGCCGCCCAGGATCCGTACAAGCGCCAAACGGGCTGGATGACCCGCACCCTACCGCTGACGCTTCCGAGCGGACGAATTCTGATTCCCGTTTATTCCGATGGATTCAACGCCTCACTCATGGCGATTTCGGACGACGATGGTGCGACTTGGAGGGCCAGTTCACCGATTGTGGGCTTGGGACCGATTCAACCAGCCGTCGTTCGCAAGCGGAACGGATCGCTGGTCGCCTACTGTCGTGATTCTGGCAGTCCGCCTCCTCGCGTCCTGGTGTCGCATTCGAGCGACGATGGAGAGTCATGGTCGCCGGCGGTGGATTGCGACATCCCCAATCCAGGTTCAAGTTTGGCCGTACTGGCTCTCAAAGATGGGAGGTGGGTGATGGTTGGAAATGATACCGAGCAGCGGCGCGACCGGCTGACCGTCATGCTATCGGATGACGAAGGGGCTTCTTGGAAGCACCGGCGCCAGGTGGAGCCGAGTGAGCCATACGGCAAAGCGTTTGACTACCCCTCGATCATCCAGACTCGTGACGGGTTGATTCATTTGAGTTACAGCCACACCACCACCTCGGGTCGCTGCATTCGACATACCGTCATGAACATCGAATGGATTCTGGCAGGACCCGCCGCCGCGTCCTCACCCTGATCAAGATGACGCTGTCCACAAAGTCCCAGGCGACAGTTCGTATCGTTGCTCGCGGTCCGATCCCTGGATTGCGGTCCGAAAACATTGATCGAAGCTCATGAAGGCGGTAGGCATGTGGGCGCGTCAGACACTGTCCACCCACTTCCCGATGGATTCAGCAAGCTCGGCCGCGCGAGTCAAAGGCATCCAGTGTGTACCGCGTGGCACGATCTTTAGCGTTGATTCGGCAATGGTTTGACTCAAACGAGTCGCCTGACGAATGGGAAAGTGTTTGTCGTGTTCGGCCCAGAGAACAAGTGTTGGGCAACGGATTGTCTCGTACAGGGCCGGTAACTGGTAGAGTGTACCCTGGTAACCCGCGCACATTTTGCTGATGTATTGGCGAACCTTGCGGTCTAGGAAGGCCGTTCGGAAATCATTTCGCAGCTGCTTCTCAATTCGACAGCCAGCTGGCAGAAATGTTCGCTCTGCACGGTGAAAGACGATTCCAGGCAGTGATTGTAGCGCGAAGCGATTGAATCCAAATCTCCGCAGCAGGCGAATCTCCCAAGAAGTCTTTTCATCGCCGAAGACAAGCGAATTCATTACAACCAGTTGTTGCACACGATCCGGGTGCATTGCAGCGAACGCTAACGCGGGTTGGCCTCCCATGTCTATTCCGACGATCGTCGGTCGCTGCAGATTTAGTTCGTCAAGTATCGCAAGCAGTTGTTTAGCTTTGTGATGCGGTGTAGCGCCGCCAGGCCACTCTTCGCTGTAGCCCATGCCAGGCCAATCGAAGGCTATGACTTCGAAACGATCCGCCAGTAGCGGTGCCAAACGACACCAAACGTGTAGGTTTTCTGGGTATCCGTGTAGGAAAACGATCGGCGGCCCCTGGCCGATTCTCGCGATGCGCAGCCGCTTTCCGTTGCTCATTTGAAGGTCATTGACGGCTAGCAACGAACCAGAGTTGCTCATTTGTTCAACCCGACATCCGCCAGTAGTCGATCAGCCGCCAGGATTCCTGACACCGCACAGAAGCTGACCCACTGCCCCGGATGTGTCGCGCTTCCCGCAAGGTAAAGGTTGCGAATCCATGGACTGCGATGAGCGATACGGCCGGCCAACATGAATCGCGATGTCATGACTGGGTTCATGCTATTGTGATGCAGATGAAAGGCGTTTCCCCACTCGTGGGGAATTCGTGTTCGTAGAACGCGAACATCCGCGAACGAATCTCGCCACTCTGTTTCGTTGAGTGCCTGATCCAGAAACGCACGTTGACCTTGCTTACCCCCCGATTCAGCCCGCGTGTGGGACATCGGAGCGATCAGCCGCGCTGGATACCAATCGTCCTGCTCAAGCGATGGGTCGACGACACCGGGTGTGATTAGTAGGCGGCACCCGTCTGGCTCGTCGCGTAGCCAGAATCGCAAGTACGGCGGCTCGGCTCTTCCTTTCACGGCCAAATACGCACAGACGCCCGGGGACTGTAGCGGCAGTTTCGCAAAGTAGCGCCTGGTTCGATAAGGAAGAGCTGACTGACCGTTTTCGTCCAGCAGCGTGACGTAAGTCGCCAGGCCAACGTTGGAAATCACGGCATCGGCTACCAGCGTTTCGTTTTCAATTTGAACCTCGCTGACCGTCGCGTTTATGCAGTGGATGCGCTCAACCGTGGTGTCGAAGCGAAAATCAACGCCCGATCTTACCGCGACCTTGAACAGTACGTCCGGGATTGTCGCGATGCCGCCGTCCGGGTAACACGCTCCGACTTCGTGAATGACAGACGGGACCAGTGCCAGCGGCGAGGGGGCTTGCCCGGTGAGTTGCCCCGCCACCTCGGTCCAGATACTAAGAGCTCGCACGATTGGCTCGGGCAGTCGAGACGACTTGAAAACTGAACTCAGGGAGCGCAGGATAAAAGGCACATCCCGCCATGCACCGGTTCGAATGACGTCCCGAATTCCTGGATTTGATTTCCACTGCATCGTCTGAAGTCTTTGATACGTAGCACCGGTTCGGTCGATGAATTGGCGGTAGAGTGCCCCAGACTCCGGCCAGCGTGCTTCAAAGTTCGCAACCGTTTCTTCAAGTGAGTCGTGGATCGCAACCGATTGTTCTGAACCACTGGTCACCTGATAGACGTGCGGAATTCGCTGCAGTTGAAAATGATCGGTGGGATTAATGTTCAGCTGCCGGAAGCCCCACTCGAGTCCGGGCCGATCGAGCAAAACATAAGGCCCCGCATCGAATCGAAATCCGTCGATCTCAAAACCGGACGCCAATCCGCCGGCAGATGATCGGGCTTCAATGACTGTCACTCTGGAACCATGCTGAACAAGGCGAATGGCTGACGTCAGTCCGCCAATGCCCGCTCCTATAATGACAACATGGCGTGTCATACGGTTACCTTGAGGATTTGGATTCGAGAACGTTCAAACCCAAAAGCCAACGGACGGCTCGTCGTGTCGTCCGCAGTGTGAATCCTTCGGGACGAATCAGCGGGAAGCTGTTCTGATCCATTTCGGGAACAAACAGCGAGCCACGGGCACTGCCCATCACGTATACCGGATAAGCCATGATGCTCAACAGGGCCCGCAGTTCATTGTGGTAGGGTCCACGCCACTGCTGGATCGGTGTGTTATCGCCAACGATCTTAATCGGCTGATTCGCACCGCCAAACCATTGCGCCGTGCCGCGCAGCAGGCTGGAAGACTGGAATTGCTTGACACCGAGGTGTTTTAACGCCACCGAATCCACGGCGAGCGAGTCAGCTCCCGCGTAGAACCGCAGCGGGTGAACCGGCTGCCGACACCCCATGACTCCCACCAGGCCATCGGGGGCATGCTCGAATGCGTCGATAATGCCGAATTGCGGCGGGAAATCGTTCAATAGCATCATGACCGCCGTGGCACGATCTGCCTGGCGTTCGAGGAACAGGTACTCGTCGCAGCGGCCGCCCACCCATTCGATATTGCCTATGCATAGCAGGGCCATCTCGATCGGGTGACTGCGCAGTTTTGGAAACGAAATCCGGAAGTCGGCGTCTCGCCACGACTTCGCGATGGTGTATTGAGCCATCTCACGGGAATACTGGTGCTGAACCTGATCTTGCTCCGTGTCAACGATATCGTAGTTGGAAGAATCCATTCCAAAGTAATCAGCGACTTCCTTGACCGATCGATTCTTGAAAAATCGATCGTAAATGTTCCGGCCTTCCACCACGCTGATCTCAGCACAACCCAGATTACGCAGGTACACGGCCAGATCGTCAAGAAGCTCGGGATCCGTTACCGGCGACGGATCTTTGGTATGGTAGCCCAGCATAAAAGTCGGCTTGATGGCAACTTTGAGTTGCTCAACGGTTTGCTTCAAGAATTCAGCACGTGCGAGAAGGGCTTCACGGAGTCCACATTCCTCGAGCACTTGGCGAAATGCCTGGCGTTTTTCGCTCACTTGGTTAGCACGAACCACATGCACCGTTTGTCCGCTGCCAATGGGGTTTTCGAGATCGGACTTGCACCGATGTTTGCGTGGCAGAAACTCTTCGCCGACGCCTCGGATTTTTTCGCTCAGTGATGCGACGGTTTCCTTGCCAGTCAAGGTATCGTTATCGGTTAAGGCCGCGGCAAGGATCTCAAACAGTTCGCAGTGTCGGTCTTCGTCAACTGCCACGCGTTTGAAATCGCGAGCAAGCTGTTGATTCAAGTCAGGCTGTGATTCAGCAAGCTCGGCAATGCGGTACCAACAAACAGCGGCTGTTTTTTCGGCGTCAATGTTGAATAGACAGAAATTGCGAAACGGCCCCAACTGCAGATGTTGTTTGACGTCGGGTGGCACCTTTCCAACGAGGCCGACAACCCAGGTGACGAAACTCGCCACCAACCGGGATAAAGGCGCACGACTCCAGCGACTGTGCTGCATGACGGAACCTGCCCAGCCACCGATTCCACCAGCCGCCTGAGTCAGAAAAGCCTCGGTGCGTAGACGCCATCCGCCTAACTTGAGAATTGCACCACGAATGTATATCGTGTGCATTTCTTCGTCTTTCCAGATCCAGACGAGCGCGTGTCGAATGAGTTCTTTTACATCATCGGCCAGCGGCATGGCGTTGATTCGCACTTCCATCAGCGATTCACGATATCCCACCGAAACGAGCTCCTCACGCTCCAGAGCCATGAGGAACAGCTGAACCATCTCTCGACGAGGATCGTTGGCACAACCCTTACGAATCGCGGCTTACTCTCTTCAAATTCTTCGAAGACGGCGCCCATGAGCCCTGCTAAATCAGCTCGTGTGGCACCTGACCGCCGACGACCAGGTGGACGGGCCGACCGTCCGCTTTGTTGACGCTCACACGGTGCGGATCCAGTCCCAACGCATGATAAACCGTCGCGCACAGATCCATGGGACCGATCGGACGATCGGTTGGGTAGGCCGCTTTCTTGTCGGTCGCGCCGATGATTTGACCGTGGCGATAGCCACCCCCGGCCAGCAGAATGCTTTGGGCCGGTCCCCAGTGATCGCGTCCGGCGTCCTTGTTGATCACGGGTGTGCGACCAAACTCACCCAGGGACACGACCAGCGTATCTTCAAGCATCCCCCGCTCCGCCAGATCTTCAATCAAGACACCTAGCGCCCGATCGTGCCGGGGCAACTTGTCGTTGAGTCCGCCTTCAATGTTTCCGTGATCATCCCAATAGCCCGTGTTTAAGGTGACGAAGCGAACACCGGCCTCAATCAATCGCCGGGCAATCAGCGCTTGAGCTCCCCAACCGTCGCCATACTTTTCTCGCGTCTTGGCGTCCTCCTTGTCCACTTGGAAAGCCTCGTGGGTTTTGCCGGACATGACCAGGTCGATCGCTTCCCGCGACACGGAATCGTAACGGTCAACAGCCGCGGAACGATCCAATCTTCGCCGTAGCCCATCGAATTGGCTGGCCAGCGATAAGCGACCTTCAACCCGATCAGCCGTGAGCCCCTCGATCAGCTTGAGGTTCTCTTCGCGAACGGCCGGGTATTGAATTCCTTCATTTCCGTAGCTAAACGAGCCGATTCGGATCGGATTGTGAGCCAGGCCGAGAAACGCAGCGCCATGGTATCCGAAACCGCCATCGTTGATGTTCACAAACGGCGGTACCCCGCTACGACGGGATCCGAGCAAGTAAGACGCCACCGAACCCATCGACGGATTGCGTGGTACCTTATCGCCTCCGGTAGCGCCGAAGTATCCGCTGAGGATCCAATGTGCCCCGGCGAAGTGATCGTTGGTCGTATGTGTGAAGCTGCGAATGATGCTCACCTTGTCCAAGACCTTGGCATGGTAAGGCATCTTTTCGGAGATCCGCACGCCGGGCAACGTGGTCGCAATCGACTTGAAAGGTCCCCGCACCTCACTGGGCGCATCCGGCTTCATGTCGAAGGTATCCAGTTGCGACGGCCCACCATGCTGCCAGACAAGAATCACGTTGCGCTGTTTTCCATTCGTGGAATCCTGCGCGGCCAGCAGATCCCTCAAAGAAATCCCGAAGAAGCCGAGCGACCCGATGGCGATAAATTTCCGACGACTCATGCCGTCACAAAAGCGTTGGGAGTTTCCAGTCAAGTAAAGCATATTCGACCTTCAGTCTTCGTCTTTCAGTCGTGAAGTTGTTTCTGTCCCAACGGTTCCGTCGGCCGTTTGCGCCCTTTCGATCCTAATCTGGTTCATCGACATTCTACCGGTTCGACAGCGAAATACGAACCAAAGTCATTGGTTCTCCGTTGCACTTTCTCAATTTTTCGCCGACTTTTTTTGTGTACATCCATTCTTTTGAGCACGAGAAGTGCCGGATTGTTCCCCATCACGTCAATTTCAACTTATCGGATCAGGCTGAGCAAATCAGCCATCAATCCTGCACGTCCGGATCCTGCGCGTCCGGATCCGGCGCGGCCGCTTCGAGTTTTGTTGACGGCGTCGATTTTTGCCAACACCCTCCGCTGCTGTACTGCGTCCATCCCCAGCTCAACCAGCGTAATAGGGAGGCGGCCAGCCATAGCGACCAGATCAACATCAGGAGTCGATAAAACCAGACGGAAATCGACACAACGCGTGCCACGGGCAAGACTTGACCCGTACGTGGTTGAAACCAATTCAAGACCGTACGCGTTGATTGATTGCCGAGAATGAACATCTCCGGATTGCCCAACAGTCCGGCGCCCACGATGACGACGAAAATGGACAGTGTGATGCACGTCAAAAGCACGAGCCCCGCCTGGCCGGCGTTGAACAGCCCGCGTCGGGTCCGTGTGGGATCAATCTTTCCTCGCCGCGCCAAGAGAAAGAGCCAGGCGACCACAAGCATGGCGGCCGCCACGTGCACTTGAGTCAGGCCAATTGCCAACAACACCCATTCGAACCGACTAAGAGGTGAATTAGGTAGTCGACCCAGTAGCAGTGCGATCAGAATGGCGGCGACTAAAACAGTCCAGAACCGAACGGCGGGTCCTCGTCGCGGTCCATCCGCCCAGAGAACCCATCGGCTGTCCGGGACGTGCACGACGGTCGTCGCATTGGAACTTTCGACGGGAAGCACTACTTGGCCCGTGTCGATCGTTGTTTCCATCGTTTCATTCGTCTTCCAGGTTACCTCGATGGCCTGACCGCCAGGTCCAACCGGTACGATCAAACTCCCGCCATCGCGGCGGACTGGAATCGCTTGACCATCATGTACCAGCGACGAGATGACCGCATCTGGCGCCATATCGATCAAGAAATCACTTCCGATGCTACTCTCGACTTTGAGATTGAGTTTGACCGTACGTTGGCGACTTTCCAAGAAAATCGAATGATCGACCTGTTTCACCGTAATGATGTCACCACTCACGGCCTCCGGCTTGTTGAACGACAGCGTCGTCTCTTCACCCGGCCATGGATACCAGGTTGGAATCATGTTCTGCTGATCGGTTTCGAACACTGGCGGTAAACCGGTTTGAGCCAGGTTCCAGACCGGAGACGTAACGAGATGCCATCGTTCGACCCATGAATCATATTCGGTGGTCATGAGGTGAATGTTCGAGCCAATGGGTAATTCACTTTGCCAGGAGACGTTGTCTTGTCCCGCGCCCAGTGCAACGTCGATCTGTCCGTTCTCCACGGTCACGTTCGAGGTCAGCACGCTCTCCTCCAACAAAAGTGGAACCTTGAGTGAAACGGCTTGGCCGTTCGCGGCGAGCCGCGTCACCTCCGTGCGGACTTGCCAGACCAAACCGATTTCGAGATGGCGATCCACCGCCACGATCGGATTGAACTCCTTGCGATCGTAAGCGGCCTCTTCTTCGCTTGCTCGTTGCTGTCGAGAGAAGAATACCTGTGGATCAGGAACGCCGTTTTCACGAATGCCCGTTACGTTCCAGCCCGGTGCGACGAACGAAACGCGTCGAGGTTGCAATTGAAATGTCCACGACCAATCGGAAACGTCCGGCAACATCGACTCGACAGTCACCACGTGAACGCCTTTGGGGAGGACTATCCACAAGTATCCGTCCTGGCGACAAATATGCTCCGCGGGATCCTCCCCAACCCTGACCGAAACCGGAGACCAGACAGGCAGTTGCCCGGGCAGTGGCACGGCCACACGGATCGCCGTATGGATTTCGGCGACCATGGTGACTCGATTGCCCTCCACATTCAATTCGACCGCCGCAATCTCTGCTGCACGCGGGTAGACGTCCGCCGCATAAAGTAGGCGTTCTCGTAGCGACTGCAACATCTGATCGTCGGGTATTTCGTCGGCCACGGCGTGACCCAACGGGGAACAAAGCATCAAGGCGAACAGGGCCGCGGCGGGTCGCGGTGGGCGAATCCTACGGACTCCCAACAAGATAGCTCCGAGCAACAGGAGAAAGAGAACGCGTATCACCGTAAGGACGCGGTGTGTTTGCATTGAAATCAAGATTGGCTTGATCGTCTGATCGGCAGCCACCGGCCCGTCCCAGGCGCACCGAACGATATTCCAACTCCATTGCGGCTGCGCCGGACCGGTCTGAATGCGGGCTTGCGGGTCATGGAGCAGGTTGGAAGACTCGAATCGCGAGCTTTTGCGCGGCCTGTCGTATCGCCTTCTCAGTTGGATAAGCTCATTCGACACAATCTCCCCGTCCGCGACGGGAGCCGCCGACTCATAGGTGGGAGCCGCCGACTCATAGTTGGCACCCACGGTCCAGAACATCTCTCGGGACGCGAAGTTGACCCCCGGTACCTCTAGCTGTGGATAAATCGCCGTCTGTATCTGATGTGCCAGGAACGGTACCAAATGGATCACCAGCAAACCAGTAGCAACCTGTTTCCAAGCGTTGATCCATTTTCTAGCCGTCCCCTCGGGAACCACCTTCAACAGCGCGACTGGGATCAAGAGAAACAACCATGTTAGTCGTGGCGAACCGGGTTCATGGTAGGCTAAACCGAAGGCGACGAACGCCACAAGTCCCGCTTTACCCCCCCCCAAATTCGATAGACTGCCATCGCGAATACAAGCAGCAAGAACAGATCGAGCAAAGACCAAGCGGTCAACCAATCTCCCTCGACGCTGTCAACGCCGAACACCGCCAATGCGCGCCAACCCGGTGGCAAAATGAAGGTCGCATCCAGCGCGTCGACATCCGATTGCCAACCAGTCGCGGACAGCTTTGCCAGGTCCGTGACACGCCCCAATGCCTCCAGGTTAAGGTTGCGCGAGCGAATCTCGACGCCATGCGATCCATTTTGATGATTGGCCGTGATAAGTTGCCCCGTACCATCGACGCGTACCGCACCAAGTTCCTGTCCGTTGGCGACATCCAATCTCCAGATCTGTTGCATCCGTGCGCTAATTCGATCCTGATAGGTGAGGCTCCTCCCGTCTTCGTCCAGCCAAAACTGCCGTTGGATTTTCAACCCTTCTGGGCGCTGCAGTCCCATGCCTCGTATTTTTTCGGTGAGCTGAAACGTTGAATTGGTTTCCCAGCGATAGACGGGTAACTGACGCCATGGCTCAGGAAAAGTTGTTTGCGTGACGTCGACTGTTTGAAGCCCTTCAATCTCGGCCAATCTGAAGTCGGGCTTCGCCTGGAACCCGATGAGTTCAAGATTCGTGGTTGGCTCGGCTTCATCCGCGAACCGAATCTCGCTTACGTTGACTGTCCGAAAGGCGCGAGTTTTAATCGTCCATTTTCCGGCGCGGACTTGGACCTTCGCTCGTCCGAAGTCGTCCACGGCCAGCGGTATAGGACTTTCGACCGTGGAAATCTGGAAACCTTCGGGAAGAATCCAACCGAGGGTTTCTTCTCGGCTCTTTCCTGAGACCGTAAGTTCAATTTCCGTCAACAACCAAGTCGGAATTCCGTCCTCAAGGACACGATAAACGCGAACGCCAAGTAGATCCTTTTCGTTCTCATCGGTGCGAACTCGTTTGAGCCATACCTGGCCATTCGCGTCCCAAGTCGGATAATTCATTAACTGGCCTTCAACGGTCAATCGTAAAATGCCAATCTCACCTGGAACATGGATGCGTTGCGGCATCTGCTCCCATCGAAATTCTCCCACCAGCTCATGCGGACCGACAGACAGTTGCACCGTCGGCCCGCCGTTCCTCTTCACGACCGCGATGGCTTCACCGTTGTCCAGGACGCCTATCGGCCAGTCGTTACCGCTGCCCGGCAGCGCAACCCACGTTTTGGAAAAAACGGTTACCTCAAAACTCCATGTCGCACCCAGTGGATCGGCGGAAAGAGACAGACGCGACGGCCAAGCACAGATGGGCTGCTCGGCATTGTAATAGACCGTTGGACAGTTTAAATGTTTGTCGCCCCACGTGGCCCAGCCTACCCACGGCTTGAGTGCCTCCGGAAGTTCTAGCTCCTGGGCACCAACTTCTCTTGAATTCAGAGTGAAGCTGAGACCTGTCACGATTGCCAAAACAGCGAAACGTCGAGTGACATTTAGGTTCATTGGTAGATTCATTTCAACTGGGACGCGCTTCGCTTCTTGCGACGATGGTAGTCCACCACCATGCGAAACAAAATCGTCTTCAGGAAATTTCGAAAACGGCCGCGATCCGGATCGGCGCTTTGAAACCCACCCTCGAGAAACTTGAGGGCAAACTCTTGGATCACTTCTTCCGCCGCATGCTCATCCCGAAGGGCGGCATGGAGATATCCGCGGGCCGCGCCGCCGTAGCGTTGCACCAACTCTTCCTGGACCTGGCGAGCCTTTATGTCGCTGCTGCCATGCGCCTTACGTACCGCGGACCACAGAGTGTCAATTTGGCTCAGTCGATCGGTCACCCAATGTACCCTTTCCGTCACTGATTCAGCAGGTTTCTCGCTGATGGCGGAGAGACGCCTCACCAATTATAACAACTATGCGGGAGGCCCGCGCCGCCGCCGCCATCTCTCACCCGAATATCACCACCATTTTTGACTTTGGCCGTCACGAGCAGATTCCTTTCGCCAGGTGGCAACTGGCGATCGGAGACCTTGTCATATCTCTCGGCGCCAGCGTCGCTCATCAGTGCCTCGATATCCGATACGTCGATATCCGGTACGTCCGACTCGGAATACTCTCCGGCAACCGCGAATCTTCGACACCTGAAAAGCCGTGACGCGGTCGCGAACAGTTCGCAAGCGAAGACTGGCTCAGCCGATTCCAAGCCAATTAGTTCATCAATCAAGGTCCTGCTCTGGTGCAGCCCAAACCGTTACATTTCCAACGTCGTCGATTTCAACGTGGATGACGTTGGCTCGGCAGCACACTGGGCAGTCCTCGACATACTCCTGATTCGACCCCAGAGACAGATCAACTGGGATCACGATCTCCTCGCCGCAGGCATCACAGGTGTAGCTTCCTTCTCCATCGATCTCAGTTGTCGATCGGTCGTAGGGATTCAGCCTCAGCTGATCGCGAAAGACAAATGGCGACTCCGCGATTCTCTTAAACCCAAGTTGTCGCCAATCGTGGACACTCAGATCCAAAGCCTCCTCCTCCGCCACAATCAAACCCGACGAACAGAACAACGCGATGGATGTTTCGATCAGTTGAACTCGTAACGACGATTCTTGGAACGCTGGCTTTGTCTCCACGGCCTCAATGAAGAGCAAGTTGTTCCATCCTGGTTCGATGTCGAGCTCGTCCTTGGTTTCCCCGGTGGTATCGAACAGGCTGGCATGGATGGCTTCCAGAATAGCCGAATCCGCGTCGCAAATCTCAAACAATGGCTCACCTTGGTTCTCGGCTTCCGTTGAACTTACGAGCTTAAGCGTGATCGTGCCGGCTTCATCCTCATTGACGTCCAAAGCTCTTCCGGTGACGGCATGGACGTATTGGTCCGGGCCGCCCCAGGGGACAAGTCCAGCGGAAACAGAGAATTCGACATTGCCCCAAAATTCTTCATTACTCATTGATCCATCTCAGAAGCGAAGCTGGCTCTTCTTCAGCTCCAATCGATAAACGACGTCCCCATCAATATTGACGATTTCGTAAGCGAAGGTCGGGTCGCTCAACGTCGTATCCAATTCCAACACGCCGAAGGAACATTTCTCATTGTAACAAAAGAGCGCGTCGTCGAAACACTCGTGAAGATGAAGATTGGTCAAACGGGAGCTCATGAAGGTCATATCCAGCCGGGCGAACGATTTTCCAGGCATCGCTGCGATGACGATCAGCCGACACGAGCACAACCCCCTCTACTCGATTCGATTCGATCCACGAAAAAATCTCTTCTCGCTCCGCGCTAAACCCGTCCCACGTATCTCGGCTCCCCGGCTTGGCCTCCGGCGCCCATGCGACGGGCGACACCAGTAGCTTGAACTCCGCCCGAGAATTTCGTAGGCCATCCAACAGCCACTCCTTCTGAGCTGGCCCTAACATGGTCGGCTGTTCGCCATACGGATTCGTGCGATAGAACCGGCCATCCAAAAGAAACAGATCGACGTTCGCAATGGAGAATTGGTACCAACAGCCTGGCCAATCTTTTCCCCCGTAAGATGGATTGTTCCAATTCTCACGAAACAGATCCAGCGTTGGCCGCTTCCAATGTGGCTTGTCTCGATACGGTCCCATCCAGACATCGTCGATGCCACAATCATGGTCATCCCAAATGGCGTAGATGGGAGTTGTCGCCGTGAGGCGGCGAAATTCAGGACGTGATTGCCGCCGATAGTAGGTATAGCGGTGAAGCGGACCGGGCGCTTCGGGCAGATCGATGTACACGTTGTCGCCCAACAACAGGAAAGCGTTCATCTGCCGATCGGCGATTGTATTCCAGATGGACTCGTGCCGTGGCGTGAAGCCGGCGCCGCCGTCGAATCCAATCCTGAGCTTGCCGTTCGATCCCGGCTGGGGATAGGTGCGAAGCGTTCGCCGCCGGTTATTGCTCGCCGGCACGCCGTCGACGAGAACATCGTATTCATATTCCGTGTCCGCGGTCAGGCCAGACAGCTGGACCACGGCCGTAAAATCACCCGACGCTTCGGTCTGCCCCGTGGCTGTCTGAATGGGCGAGTCCTCACCCGTTCTAAAGGCACGCACTGAGACACTTCCTTCTTGAGCGGTGCGCAACCAGACGCGCACACCGTGGTCCGTCATGTCGCCCAGCAGCGGTCCGTGAATCAGGTTCACCGGATGCTCGGCTACGTACTGTCGAAACGGCTCGCTGTGGGTCAACGGTGTGAAAAGTTCTCGCAGCCCAGCCACAAAACGCTCCACCGGCAACCCGCGGCCGATTGCCTTGTGCGCGACGGACCAGGCTTGTTGCGGGTCATCCAGCGCGCACCAAGCGGCCGCTAGGTTGAACCGAGACTCCAAATCGTTGGGATCATTGGCCAGCCGCTCTTGACACCATTGCACAACTTCCTCGGCCTGACCATCGACGATCGCCAGTAGTTGTCGTTGACCACGCCGCATGTAGAATCGGTCGGCGCGATCTGCCGTGAACATCCGGTGGCTCCACTCGTTTTCGCTCCCATAGTAGGCCAACTTGCTACCATTCTCGTAAGCGTCTTCCGGTGCGAACTGCCCATACTTGCTTCCCTGGCCAACCGCGACGGCGGCACAGTTCAAGACCAACATCGCGCAAAAGAAACAAACATGAGCAATCGATACGTTCAACATCTCACTCACCTCACCAGTCATTCCGTGAACTTTTAGTCCCGCGGCTACCTACGAAGTGGTAACCGCGTTCAAGCCAATTCGCGACTACCTGCATCGTCAACGCTGATAGATGGGCAACATTTGGTATGGCGGGGTTAGCGCGAGAACACACAAGACACCAAAGCCCAATACGCCGAAAACCGCAGCTGCCGGACAACTGGTTACCATGGGTCCCGCTTATTGTCGTGGAATTAGAAAAGGGCTCCCGATGACGTGAATATCGATATACTGTCCTAGATCAGCACGGCACGCAAGGACTTGATACCAGCCATGTGGCTCGATTTTCGACAATCAATGTGCTTTCTTTCAAGATGCGAAGGTGGTAGCGCTTTCCGACCACAATGCAGTTGCCGGAGAATTCGAATGGCAGTAACCAAAACCATCAAGACGGCGCCAGAAACCATCGACCGACCGCATGCACAAAGCCTCCCACCGGGGGATGGTTCGATGGGCTTCCGACGAGCAGGATGGTGGTTGTGTCTATTCATGTTCAATCTCTTCGTTTGGCAGCCATTGCTGGCTAGCGATGCGCCAGGCGAACAAGCACCGCACACGGTCCGGGTGGCGGGGATCGTGCTCAAGTGGTTGAGACAAGACAAAGAAGCGAACTTCCGGCGAGCCGTACCCCTGATTCGGGAAGCCGCGGTTGCCGGCGCCCAAGTCGTTTGCACGACGGAGTGTTTTCTGGACGGTTATGCGATTGCCGACAAATCCATACCGTTTGATCAGTTCGGTGCTTTAGCCGAGAACGTTCCTGGTGGCAAATACTTTGAGCAATTAAAACGGCTCGCCGACGACCTCGACGTTCAATTGATTGCTGGCATGCTCGAGCGCGATGGCGAGCAGCTCTTTAACACAGCCGTGATCCTTGGTCCCGACGGCACGTTGATCGGAAGATACCGCAAACAGAAAGGCGAACACGAATTGGTTCGCCTCACCCCAGGCCACGAGTCATCCGTGTTCGACATGTCGTGGGGGAAGCTGGGAGTCATGATCTGCGCGGATCGCCGCTTCCAAGACGTTGTCGGTGGCTTTTGTTCTAACGGTGCGGAATTATTGATCTGTCCGTCTGGCGGGATGTTTGGCTCCGACCGAAACGACGGAATCGTGCAGGCTCGATCGCGTGAGTTCGGCAAGTACATTGTGTTTGTTCATCCTGCCGAATTCTTGGTGACCCGGCCGGATGGGACGATTGCTCGCCGCGTCATTCTGGGAGATCGGTTGGAGATTGACCAGAACGACCTAGGGACGGATCGCGACTCCAAAGGTATCTTCTACTTCGACGTTCCGGTGAATGCCGTGGCCATGCCGGCAAGGAACCTGGCAGAACAGCTCCAGCAACCCCTCCTCGATCCATCCGAACCTTGGGATCGCTTCCGTGAGTTCGTGGATGAAGCGATACCTGACTTGGTCCCCCCGGAATCTCGCCAGCAGTGGGAGAGCCGGGCGGACGCCATACGCGACAAGCTTTTGGATCAAGTCGTTTTTCGCGGCGGGGCATCCCATTGGCGTGACGCTAAGACACGGGTTGAATGGTTTGGTGAGATTGAGACCGGAGATGGGTACAAGATTCGTAAGCTGGCTTACGAAGCACTGCCTGACTTTTGGATTCCCGCGCTTTTGTATGAGCCATCGCGGCTCGATGGGACGATGCCAGTCATGGTCAACGTCAATGGGCATCATGCAGGTGGGAAAGCGATGCCATACAAGCAGCGCCGCTGCATCAACCTGGCGAAGCGCGGCATGTTGGCGCTAAATCTGGAGTTCATCGGGATGGGGCAGCTGCACGACAGCAAGGATCGCCTCAATCGACATAATGCCCTTGTACAGCTGGACCTGTGTGGCGCCAGCGGGCTGGCTCCTTTCTATCTGACGATGACCCGCGGCCTCGACGTTTTGTTGGCGCATGAACACGCCGATCCCACGCGAGTCGGAGTCTGTGGTCTCTCCGGAGGCGGTTGGCAGTCGATTTGGCTGGCCGCCTGCGACACTCGCATCACGTTGGCCAATCCAGTCGCGGGCTACTGCAGTTTGTTAGCTCGCACCGCGCGACGAAACAACATTGGCGACGCCGAGCAAATCCCCAATGACCTGTGCACGGCCGGCGACTATACGCACATGACGGCTTTAGTCGCACCACGGCCTTTGTTGCTGACTTTTAACGCTCAAGACAACTGTTGTTTTCTTCCTACCGATGTACTGGATGAACTTAAATCAGCCGCGATACCCGTGTACGACGCGTATGAGAGTCCCGACTCCTTCCGCGTCCACATTAATCACGATCCCGGGACACATAATTTTGACCGTGACAATCGTGAAGCCCTCTACCGGCTGCTAGGCGATTTCTTTTTTCCCCACGATCCGCGGTATCGCGCTGCCGAGTTGGACATCCCCGACAGCGAGATTAAGACCGCGGAGGAATTGGCCGTGCCCCTACCACCGGAGAACACGACGTTGCACAGCCTTGCGGTCGACCTGAGTCGTGACCTACCTCGGTCTCCGGACTTACCCAACGAACCAGAACCAGCGCGCCAATGGCAAGTCGAAAAGCGCCGCTCGCTGCACTCGATCGTTCAACCTCAAGCCTATTCCGCCAACGCATCACTGGAGCGCCACAAAATGCTTGACGGAATCAAAGTGACGCATGGACGGCTCGAACTGGGCGAACATTGGCAAATCCCCCTAGTCCAGTTTGAGCCCGACACATTCAACGAGACGACGGTGGTCATCAGTGACGACGGACGAGCATCCTTGGGTGGTCTCGTGCAGCAGGGTCTGGCGAGTGGCCGATGCGTGCTTGCCATCGACCTATTGAACTTTGGCGAATCAAAACTGCACCGTGACGACGGCCGAAACGACGAGATAGCCCTGCACCTGCTCGCCACGACGGGTCGCCGCCCACTTGGCATCATGGCGTCGCAATTGACGGCGGTGTGCCGGTGGAGGAAAGACCAATCTCTGGATTCCAGGCTGCACGTGCATGCTGTTGGACCGCGCAGCTCGCTTATCGCACTCAGTGCAGCCGCCCTTAATGAAACGACGATCGATGGAATTGAGCTACAACATAGCCTGGCAAGCCTCAAGGAGCTGATCGAGCGGAACACGATGGCCGACGAAGCGGCCGAAATGTTCTGCTTCGGTTTGCTTGAGGAGTTCGACATCTCCCAGATGATGGCACTGGTCGCACCTCGCCCGGTCGTCGTTCACGATCCGCTTTCACCGCATCGCTGGGAATTGCGAGCTTTGCACCGGTGGTATGCCACTTTGGGTATTGAGTTTGATCCATTGATGGTGGCTGGCGGAATCCAAAACCTTGCTGAATCGCGATAATCGATCGTGACATACAATAATCAGGTAGACGAATTAAACAGCATTCCTCATCGGTCCCTTGGAAACCCAACTGGCCGTCAGTCGCAATGGACTCCGATGGCATCGTTTCCCGCGGCCGACCTACATCGGAATTGGTCCACATGAAGGAATGGACCTCAAGAAAATCTACATCGGGTACGGCATGGTGCGCCGCGGCGATGAGATCTGGCAGTATTTCATGGGGAGCGAGGAATACCACTCCCCTTGGGTAAAACAGCCAAACTGCGAGACGATTTTTCGCGCCGTCCAACGATTCGACGGCTTCGTGTCAGCCGACACACCGTACCAGGGCGGTTCGCTTACTACCCGACCACTGGCCTTTCGTGGCAATCGACTCATTCTCAACATCGACACTGGGGCAACTGGATTTGCTCAGGTCGGCGTGTTGGACGAACACGGGGTGCCGATTCCTGGCTTCGAGCTGGACAGCTGCGTGTACGTCAATGGGAATCACATCGAGACGGAGGTCGAGTGGCTGGACCGCGGAGCCGACGTCGGTGAGCTTGCGGGACGGACCGTCAAGTTGGTCTTCCGGTCACGCGGCACGAAGCTGTACAGCATGCAGTTCGTCAACCGCTAGTCCAACGGCAATTCGCACGCGCGGAGGACTGTTGCCTGCACTGCGAGATCGTGGGATACGGGATAGTCAGTCTCTTTAACGCCCCGAATTATCTTCGCGAAATCGGCCGCATCATCCACGTAGCGCTGGTAGATGCCCACGTCGATGTCTTGATAACCTTCTGTGTAGGAACTGCGGGGTTCGTCGAGCGCCAGTCGCACGGCGGGATCATCCAGCGGCTGAATGTGCAACGTCCCTTCGCTACCGCACACGACGAAATGGCGTCGATCGAAACCTTCCACTTCCAGAGCGCTGGAACGAATCGTGGCCGTGGCGCGCGGATATGTTAAGACGGAAAGCATGTTGTCCAACAACCCGTCGTCCAACGTGGACGAGTGTTGATTGAACGTTGACAAATCGAGTGGTTGGCCCAGGACGCTGACCACGAGGTCAATCAAATGACAACCCAATTCAAACATCGTGCCGCCGGGCAACTCGGCCCATCGCCGCCGTTTGGACTCGCCCACCGACTTGCTCATAACTGTGTGAATCTCGAAGATGTCGCCGAGCCACCCCTTTTTCAACATCTCCTTGAGGAGAACGATCCCCGGGTTGTATCGGTACATGTATCCCATTTGCAGGACGCGGTCCCGTCGGGCCGCCTCTTCCAGGACACCGCGGAACCGTGACAACGTGGATCCCGGCGGTTTATCGAGGTGGATATGTATGCCAGCGGCCGCGGCCGCTTCGGCGTTCGGCAGCAGGTCATCCAATCCGGTTTCCACGGCCACGGCCTGCAGCCCAGCGGAATTGAGCAACTGCTCCCGGCTCATCCATTGTAGTCCTTGATAAATTGGTTCCTGTTCAGCCTCCCTAAGCAGGCTTTCGTCCGGCTCGACGATGCCGATGACTTCATAATCGGACGATTGACGGTAGGCTTCCATCTTTCCTTTTGCGTGACTATGGCCGACGCCAATTTGCCCGATCTTGATCGGCTCGTGTTTCCTCGACGCCGCCATCGCTTCCTGGCGGGTCAAGGCAATCGCCGCCGCCGCGGCGGTGGCATGGTGAAAAAAGTCGCGGCGCGAGAAATCAGAACAAGTCATGGAGAGGACTCCAAGATTCCATAGGATGTACAAAGACGGCCGCAGCGCAATGAATCGAACGTGCGCCAGCTCACGCCAATGGGAAACGGAGCGATGTTATGGCGCGCAGTGAGCGGCCTGAGAAGCCAACGTGAAAAGCTAATTTTACACGCTGGCTGATGTCAATGTTGCCTTCTGCGTCCGCAAATGGCCAGCCAACCGATCGACACGACAAGCAGCCCGGTGCTGGTCGGCTCTGGAACGGTGGCGACGGCGGGAGCCATCGCATTCCAATTGAACAGCACCGCATTTAGCTGGTCGACACTGACGTTGCCAGCGGGAATCTGATTCACCCGCTCCGGCGGCACCGTGGATGCGTCCCAGTTGAACAAGACGAGGTTCAGATCCCCGACGTCCACGATCCCGTCGGCGTTGTAGTCACCGTTGATTTCTTCCATGATGTCGGTCAGCTCGGGCACCAGAATGCCCTCCCTGTAAGCGTAGAAATCCACATCAATTGCGCCCTGGCTACTCCCTGATGAGAGCCCGATGCCCAAATTCGCACCGCCACCGAACTCGTTCTCCAGCGCCAAGAACGTCATGAGCGTTTCAGGTACCAGAACCGACTAGCATGGGTCTCTTGCTCTTCGGTATGGTGGGGCTCGGAGCCCTACGTCGCCGTCGCTAGTGCGAGATGACTTGACTGACATTCGTAAACAAAGAATCATCCACCACGAGTCCAATCGACTGGTGGTGGATGGTGGTGTATTACAGAATGGGATTCGCGGCGATTCGGTCCAGGAACTTTCCAGGGTTTCTCAACGACCGGCCGCGTCGACATACTCTCGATAAGCGGCGGCCAGATCCGGCGGCGTCTCTTTCGTTGAAGCGTGAACCAACACGCCGTATCTCAAACGTAGCTCTTCGCCAGGCTTGACCATGACCCGACTTGTCTCGCCATGGCCAAAAGCTGCGCGACCGAACGGATTGGCCTCGAGCAGTCCGTAGTCGCGGGCGTGAAACCAGCTTGGACGAAAATTCTGGGGATGGCACAGGATCGCCATGCCAACTCGCTGATGTTGGAGGGTCCCTCGATAGTCGCACCAATCGGCCGTCTTTCCCCAGATCTCCTTACCGTTCATACGTCCCGCCGAGTCCACCATCGCACCGTTGCCCGCTGGTAGCACCCCATCCTCGTCCTCTTCGACACGAATTAACGTCGCCACACGAATACCGATGCCCATTTCTTCCTGGTCGCCAAAATAGAATTCGTCGTCACCAGAAAATGTGGAATCCCACAAGAGCAGGTACCCTGTAGGCTGCGCGACAACCGTGAACTTACAATGTTCTTCACAAATCGTTTGCGATCGATTTTCTTGGCCCAAGTATCGGTTGATCACCGCGAATGATCCCTCGCCTGGTCCACCTTGAGGAGGCTCCGCCCAGCGAACCTGTTGCACTGGGCTTTCAGCCGCCAATAGTCGTTGCCACTGATATCGCCAAATGACATCCAAAGTCCCGGGTGATATGTCCC